>Ga0364922_10097_pt1 | contig 47661 bp, 44 predicted proteins | sample ExccelJu500001D4_2_FD_206955 | JGI IMG/M metagenome (GOLD analysis project Ga0364922, IMG submission 206955) | Enriched cells from Trout Bog Lake Hypolimnion, Wisconsin, USA - BchlTB.June20.5000.01.D4 | ecosystem: Environmental > Aquatic > Freshwater > Lake > Hypolimnion/Profundal zone | place...
AGCGCAGCATTTTTAACTTAAAACGGAGGTGTTATATGACTGAACAAGTCAAATCAGAAATAAAAGCTAAAAACTCTGTAACTACTAAGTTGCCAAATTTAGCCCCGATGACATACACATCAAAGCTAAGCTTGGAAGCAGCAACTACTGGAGTTGCACTACCCGAACCCAAAAAACGTGAAGAGTATGTCAAAGCGTTTAAAGCTGGGGTCGAAAAAACCGCTCGCAGCACTTTAGAAATGTGTCGCGTAGTTTATGAAGCCAGCGTTTCTCTAGACGGATTTCAGTTTGGGGAATTTTGCAAAGATATCGGCTTTAAAGACTATAGCAGTACAGTTCGCAAGTACATTGCGATCGGTAAGCTATATCCACGTTTCATACAGTATGCAGATATGCTACCAGCCAGCTGGACCAATATCTACTTAATCACACAAATCCCTGCTGAAGCATTTGAGGAGTGTATTAAGGAGAAATTTCCACTTTATAAATTAACTGGCGCCAAGCTGGACGAACTTGTTAAAAGTACAAAAGATATTAATGTTATCGATGCTTCGCTTACTTTTAACAAAAAAGAAAGCGGCTACACATTCGGCAAACTACTATTTACAAAGCGTATCGATGACGTGGACTGGCGTGCGATGGAAAAAGCTCTGAATGAGCTCTCTGCTCGCCTGCCAATAAAGTTTGTTGTAAACAAAGAAGTTGCTGAAATTATTCAAAAACGCAAAGATCAGCGTTATGAAAAATCAAAACAACATCATAAAAACATCGAACTTAAGCCCGACTTATGGGACATGGGCGCAGAGGCAAATGCTGTATTTAAAGTTGCTGAACGTACACAAGCAGCCAATGATAAAGCTGCAATCAGTGCGTAAGTAGTACCTGCCACCCTTCGGGGTGGCAGCTGTTCCATTTGGAACAAAACTTTTATTTCATTTAATAAGGAGCTTTTTATGACTATCAAATCTTTAAACACCATTCCAAATACATCTTCTAAAGCCCAAGTTAGCAAGCTAGAGCGTGTACAAGATGTCTTTGCCATTGAAGTTAAAAATGCCATGTATCGCGGCGCCAAATTTAGCGGAGTGCTCGAACTCGTTAATGGAACAGACAGCATTCGAAAGCACAAGGGTGCTTATCGTGCGAACGCTAAGTTAGCGTGGTTTGGTCAGCAGCTTAAAAAGCGTAATCCTTTTATTAATTTAGCGGGGGCTGAAGTAACATTGCTACCTTGCTATACAGGTGATGTAGTAGCGTCTTTAGGCTAACTTCTCAGCATTCATCATAGGAGTTAGCTTCGAATAATGCCGCTCAATCATGCCAACACTAGTGCCCATTTGCCTTGCTAATGTGTGTATATCAACACCACTAGCTAGTGCAAATGTGGCATAGGTATGACGCAGACTATATAAGGTTCTAGTTTGACCACTACCATCTAAGCGCATATTGCTGCGAACCATTAAGTTCCGAAAGATATTTTCCATATTGCTAATTTGCTCACCTGTGGGCAAACGAAATATCAATTGATCGACCTTAGCTTCAATCACCGCATTTAATCCCGAGTAAGGCAACTTCTGCCACTTCATTACTTGCTCCAACACCTTCACCACGGCATTCTTAGCAATCAAATATCTTGGCCCCGTCTTGCCTGACACCCAAATCCTTAAGTATTTCTTATTGCCAATCCAATGCCACTGCAAATGCTTCCAGCGCAGTGGCAATGCTTCTGTTCCGTGACGAACACCCGTATTAACCAAAAACTCTATGTAATAAGAACAAAGTGTTCGCATCATGGCTGTTCTATCTGTATAGCTACTCTTTTGCCAAGTTTCTGTGTAACTTAATAACTCTTTAATTTCTTCTGCATTAAATGCAGGTCTTGGCTGACTTTTCTTGCCCTTGCTATCAAGTAGTGGCACAGCTTTATTAATCGCAATATATCCACGATCTCTCGCTAGATTAATTACACGGATATACGCACTAGCGTGATTACGCTTAGTGCTCGCCATGGGTATTCTTCCCATTTCGGCAATTCTCCAAGACTCAAAATCTCCCAGTAACTCATTAGTAATTTGACTGATATCGTATTTCCCAAAGAACGGGATCAGGTATTTGTTAATAGCAAAGGTGTAATCACGATAAGTGCGTTTGCCTGTCTTGTTATTGGTAGCTTGCGCCATATTGGCAATCTCATCTAAGGCTACTTGCTTGAAAGTCTTGGCTGTAACTGCTAGTCCAGCACTGATCTTTATCTTTACAGTTTCATAAATTGAGATGGCTTGAGTTTGAGCAAGATCAATATCTTCGGTGGCAGTAGACGCAGCATGCCATTGCCCATTGGGTAACTTAAATCGACATTGCCATTGACGACTATTAGGGCGCTTGAAGAGAGTTAGCTCGCCCCGCATCAATGAAATGGTTTTGGGTGAATCTTTTTGTGTATTAGGAGGGAATAAATATTGAAAGTTTTGCAAGTTCGGCGTCTAGTTACGGGACGCTTACAAGCTTAATTTCAGATTGAGATTTGGGCGACCTTTAGGGCCCTTAAAAATGCTTCTTTGAACTGTAGTAGCATTGCCTTATGTCTGACATATCTGATTTAACCAAAAAACTCATCGAATTTAGAGATGTCCGGGATTGGAAGCAATTTCATAACACCAAAGATCTTGCTATTGCTCTATCCATTGAATCTAGTGAACTTCTAGAGGCGTTTCTTTGGAAATCATCAGAACAGGCATCGCAAGAAAAAATCAAAGAGGAGTTAGCTGATGTCCTTGCTTACGCCTTCTTACTTGCCAACGAATGTGGACTAGATGTTGCTGAAATAGTAACTGCGAAGATTGAGGAAAATAATCTTAAATATCCAGCCGATAAAGTCAAAGGTAGCGCCAAGAAGTACAACGAGATCTAACTTCTAGCTCTTAGTCTGTCTTGAAAGTAGGCCTGGGTTTCTGGGTCGGAGCAGAAGATATAGCAACCCTTCATTCCACGGGTCATTAAAGTTCTGTAAGTATTTCTGATGATGCCGTCGGCTTTCTTATTAGCCGCCTCTGGATTTATTTTTAACAGTTTCTTGTATCCACTGATCGATTTATCGGTCTTGGCCCGAGCTTTTGGGTTTGTTATGACATTACCGTCGCGAACTATTAAATCATCCCCAATGATGACGCCCACGTAGTCAACCTCAAGTCCTTGGCATGTGTGAATGCAACCAACCTCTGATACTGAGTCTGGAGCTTGAATCCAGAGCGAGCCATCTGTATCTAAATTCCACTGCATTCCAAAATCATATTCAGGAAGATTAATATCAAAAGCAGACTTATCGCCTCGACTAATCCAATTCCAGCAGTAGCCAGCAACCATCCTCGCCTTATTGTTAATTTTGTTTTTCTCAAAGATTAATTCTTTGAGCTCACTGGGTGTTGATAGAACTCGGAAATCATACTCAAGCGGATCTAGCGTCTTATTAGCCGTTTCTCTAATTTCCAAAACATCATCCAACCAAGCCAAATAACCGTCAGAGCCATTGCATCTAAATTGAGACTCCAGCGCCATATACTGAACCCTGGCGCCTTCTAGCCTTGCCCACTTCTCAATTTCTTCTTTGCTGCCAATATCACTAAAAGTTACTTTTTGGTCTTCGTCAATAAAGAAGATTGAGAGCTTGCTGGAGTGAATAATTTCCTTAACTTGGTTCTCGCCTATATTTTTAAACATTCCGGATTTTTCATTGAGGCGATGTGCCTCATCAACAATCAACACATCAAATGCATTGTGCTCTAGAGAATGAAATGATCCTGACCCAGAAAATAAATTAGATATAGCCGACTTTCTCATTGAACCAGTCAACTTAGCCTCATATACCGCCCGAGGTGCCGCATTCTTAGTAATGTATTGAGCCACTAAACGTAACTGCTGAATAATATTCACCAATAGGTTTACAGCTACCACTGACTTCCCCGTCCCCGGGCCACCTTGAACAATCAATACGTTCTTATTTGTTGGAGAGGATTCTTTTGCTAATTTAATAGCGGTTTCATATACCAGCTTCTGCTCATCTAGCATGATGAATTCAGGGTTGCCAGCAATCATATTTGCCAAGCTATCTGCAAGGCTCTTGGAGGGCTTAATCTTGCCATTATCAATCCGGAACATTAAATCGGACTTGTCGCCGTACTTCACAAAGCCCTTGATGAATGCCTTGAGCTTTTCTTTCTCTGCTTTGCCTTTGAGAAATACTGGGGCCTTTTCAAGATAAGGCTGATAAAAGCTATTTTTTATAACGCCATCTTCAACATAGTTATGAAGATAAGCACATGGAGATAGATGAATATTATCTGTGTAGACAGTTTCATTTAGCTGATTCAATAATTCACTATATGACCAGGCCTGATAGGAAGGATGGCTAGTTTCTGCGACTCCATGTTGAAACCTTGTTTTAACAATGGCATCCTTATTGGTTAACTCTGCTGATTCCCACTGCTTTAACTCAACAATGATTACTTGATCATTTTTTTCGTGATCCTGCCCAGTCAATATGAAATCAATTCTTTTTGATGTCTGAGGAATTGAATATTCGATACTTACACCTGCATCATTGGGAATTTCTTCGTCATCTAAAACTGCGCCCATGTACCTCATGGACTCTTGCCAGGATCTCAGCTCATTTTTAGCTACTCGATGTCCAGTCTTTGCTTGATAGGTTACCTCAATAATCTCGTGTATTTCATTTGAGAGTAAATGCTTTATGAAGTCCTCTTTATTGGATTGATAGATGATCATCTTATATTTCACCCATCCCGCAACTCTTTAAGAAATCATAAGTTTGGTCGTAGTAAGATTTTTGTCTTGTTGGATCCAAGTCATCTCCTTCCGGAACAAAGATCACCATCCCTTGTCTGCCACGAGTAAGCAATACGCGATATGAGTTTGTAATGTACTTTTGTTTTTCCAGATCATGAACCGACTGCCACTTAGACCCTGAGAAGTTATAGGTTGCCCACACCCCGTCTTCGATTCTAAAGTTAGCGTCCCAACAGACACCAACCCAATCTATTTCCAAGCCTTGCACATCAAATTCAGTGGCAACATCTTCAAGATGATGGGAAGATCGTATGTCAGCCCTCCCCTTAAGAAACCAGTGAATTGGATCTATTTCGCCCTTAACAAAAATTCCAGATGGCTTTAAACGTATAGCATTTGATGAGGCAACTAAACCTATGCGCTCACTTCCTCTAGCCCAGCCCCTCAGAGCACTTCTGGCCACCTCCAAATTACGAGTCAAATAAATTGGGTAACGAGTTAAATGCCCCTTTATCTCCCTTGCCTTGATTGAGTCACCTGAAATGACGGCGCTTACAAATGCAGATAATTTCTCGGCCCTAAATGATCTTAATGAGACGGACAAATTTAAGTCGGGTTCAAGATGCAATTTGAGGGGGCCTTGATCTTCGAGCCACTCCCTACTTAGCGCGTAATCAGATTTGAAAATTTCATTAGAAAAATGGATTTCCCAGTCTTTATAGTTTTCTTTTAATGCGGAAATCCACTCGGTGATTCCGGCTTCACCCGTATTGATTTCCTGACCACCGCCAATTAAGCAAACCACCACACACCAATCATTATGGCGATTCATCACGGACAATAAAAAATCAGGCTCAGACATGGAAAAGTTATCCTGCCCACGCTTACGCTTCATAAAAGAAGATGCCTGCTCCTTATTCCAAGCTCTCTGGGCTTCATCAAATATCACGACCTTTTCAATAGGCGGCTCTTTAGAGGCTAGATTGTCGTCACGAAAATGATGGATATTTTGAATAAATGCAGATGCCTTTTGCTCCGCAGGCTTTCGTTTGATTCTTTCTTCTTTTGGCAAAGCATCATTCTCAGCCAATTGATCTTGTACTAATGCCTCTCGCAATACGGCAACAAGTGGGCCATTGCCGGATAAAAAAACGGCATGCTCGTTTTCTAAATAGCGCATACGCTCTATGGCAATATTCAATCCAGCCAAACTTTTTCCTGCGCCTGGTGCACCCGTAATTAAACAAATTACCTTCTTATTATTTGCCTTTGCATCATCAATCACTCTTGAAACGTGGGCGCAAGTCTTTGTAAGATTTATTGCGCCGGCATCTGACCGTGATATTTCCTCAACCTTATGTCCTTTATATAAGGCCTGAGCAGCCTCAACTATCGTTGGGGTTGGGTGATAGGTTGAACTTATCCATGACTCAGCATCTAGAGCTGACTTTGGCAATGAATTTGAAACAAACGACAAAATACTCAATAAGCTCTCTGAGTTAGCCAATATTGGAATTGCAATCCCATCGGCCCCAATCTCTAGCTTAGGGCTTTTGTTAGGGGCATCCGTAGCAATCAGAATCGGAACAATGTTTAGATGATGACTGGCTTTATGAAAGTTTTTTAAGTCCAGAGCATAGTCATAGGCTTGATCGATTGAAGTAGAGTCATATGACTTAGCGCCTACTTTGTACTCCATTACCAAGATTGCGCCATTTAATATCAGAATGGCATCTACGCGCCTGCCAATCCTGGGTATTTCAAACTCAAGCAGCAGGGTTGCACCCGGGAAGCCTGCCAATACCCGCTTTAAGTCTTTAATCTGTCTAAGCCAGGCATTAATCTGCTGCTGCTCTAGTTGCCTAAACTTATGTTGATTGGTTAATTGCCCCAGAACCTCGTCTTCTGGAGTTTGTATAAATCGACCAGCTTCTGCCCTATATGCAAAGCGATTAGATAAATTCATTTCTATTATTTTTAATGATTAGGTCATTTTATGCACATTTGACCTTGCAATGAGAATTTCTTGGCTGGTTGTCCTATTAAGGCTTTGGGCTTATTGTTGCAACGATAGTTTTACTGTCAGTTTTTTTGATGACAATTTCCGAAATTCGCAATAGATTGCTCGCCCAACTAGGGTCCACACAAAAAACCCCATCAAGACCGGCGAGTGACCCAGGCATCTTTTCTCACTGGGATCTCCCAGACCAAGGGTCAGCAACAGTTCGCTTTCTGCCCGACGGCAATCCTGATAACTCATTCTTTTGGGTAGAAAGGGCAATGATTAGACTTCCTTTTAACGGCATTCAGGGGCAAAGTGAATCTAAGCCATTGGTGGTTTACGTCCCCTGCATGGAAATATGGAATGAGACTTGCCCCATTCTTGCCGAAGTCAGGGCTTGGCTTAAAGATCCCCAATTAGAGGAAATGGGGCGCAAATATTGGAAAAAGCGCAGTTATCTCTTTCATGGTTTTGTCCGCCAAAGCGATCTTATGGAGCCTGAAAAACCAGTTCATCCCATTAGGCGATTTATTGTCAGCCCCCAACTTTTCAACCTAATTCGAGCCGGGCTCCTTAATCCTAATATTGATGAATTACCTACTGACTACGTAAAAGGGCTGGACTTCAAGATAGTCAAAACCCATCTCAGCGGCTTTGCCGATTACAACAAAAGTGACTGGATTTATAAGCAATCGGCTTTAAATCAAGCAGAGAAGCAAGTACTCACATCCTTTAGAATGCCCAATTTAGATAGACATCTTCCAAATAAGCCCAACGAGCAAGAACAAAAGGTTATTAGGGAAATGTTTGAGGCAAGCATTGGTGGAGAAACTTACAACCCAGAAAAATGGGGTGAATTCTACAAACCCAAGGGCTTCTGATTTGTCGCGTTTCCCAACAACGGGACTGAACAGAGGGTAAGAAATCCTCCTTCGATAGGGGTCTAGTTACTAGACGCTTAGCTCTTCTTGGTTCAAAAGAGATTTTCTACTGGCAAGGTATTTGACGCCTTTGGCTCCATAGTTTTCAGTATGGATTTGATTGGGCAACAAATGAAAAATATCGCCCGCCAAGAAAGTGCTTTTTATGCCGCCGATGATGATGTCAATTTGACCCTCAAGTATCAGGGCTTGAACTTCGTACGGATGTGAATGTAAATCCAAAAAACCGCCTACTTCACGTTCTACTAAAACTGGCTCGGGAAATTGCTCTTTAGCCAACTTCTCTAAAAACACTTCTTGCTTCATTTATTTGGTAACCATTATTTGAGAAACTTCATTCTAAGCAATTTGTTGAATGCCAAAAATGACCTAGATCACCCTAAACCATCAAAACCCCAATAATTCTCGAGCGTCCCGTAACTAGACGCTGAATAAATTTGTTCCATTTAGAACAGACAATAACTGATCCTCTGTCTATCGAGACTTGATGGAATAGAGGCAGCAGCAACCAGCGCCTAAAATGAACATCCAGCGGTTAAGTTTCCAGCTCTTGTACAACAACCTCTTCTTCTACATTAGGAACTTTTCTACTTACGAGGTATTTCACACCCTTTGTGCCAGTGGATTCTGTATGAATCTGATTCGGCAAAAGATGAAAGGTGTCGCTAGCCAAACAGATCTTTTTGGCTCCACCAATATTGATGTCAATTTGCCCCTCTAGGACTAGTGCAATTGCCTCATATTGATGAGAATCGTGATCTAGAAAAAGTGAGTGCTCACGAACAACTAATACTGGGTCTGGAAATTCTTGCTTTTGAAGCAATTCTAAATAGGTATTCTGATTCATTAAATAGGCAATTTTTTGTTAGGACCTCATTGTAATTGGCGAAGGCTTTGCAAGCCCAATTCAATACCATCCCATTTCTAGACGCTGAATAAGTTTGTTCCATTTGGAATAAGAATAACTACCCCTCCGCTTTTTGAGCCCCATCTAGTTCGGATAAGACCTCTAGAGTCATGTCTCGATTACTTTTTCTTTTATCAATCAACTCCCAGTCCTTTTCCAACTCCGCACTTGAGCTGCCCTTGATTAATAATTGGGTTACTTCAGTTACACCAATTAATGCTTCCTCTTTAGTTTTTGTAATCATGCTTGAAATGATCCGCTTAGTTTCTTCTTTCCTTGGGCTGCTAAGAGCATTAGCCATCAAGATGGTTAACCTTAATCCCCTTGAAGTCTCAAGCACTCTAGCCATTAACCCTGCGTCTGAAATTGTTGATAGCGGCATGGAGTCTATTCTTCTGGCAAGCTCTTGAAACTCATTTGCTTGAATATCCCATCTCACATGCTCGCCATTTAACTTGGTCAGGCATATTTGGGCTTGATTAGAAATTTCGAGAAATATCCATTTAAGAGCATTTAGCTGGTTACGGCTCTCAAGCCTCAAAGCTTCTACTCTTCGAGCCTCTTCTTTAGCTTGCTGATAGACGATTGCCAAGATACCAAGAATTATTGCGCCAACTGAACCTATAGCCTGAACCCAGGCGGCACACTCTGTGCGAGTGAAAGAAACTGGGACCAAAAGGCAGGTGTTACAAATATCGTAGTCCATTACAACCTCTTTTTATTCAATAGACACATATTAAGGGTCCCGTAACTAGACGCCAAATAAAGCCGCTCCATTTAGAACAGACAATTAACCATCCCCCGTCTGTCGAGGCTTGATGGCACCTTGTGGCGCAGACTTGCCACTAACGACCAAACCTGAGAAGATTCTAGTAATTAAAAGGAATTTATATGGAAATGGTTCTGGTTATTTCTAGTGCAATTGATGCCGTGGGCTACGATAAAGATAGGCAACAGTTGTTTATTAAATTCAAGCAGGGTGATACTTATAGCTTCTGTAGAGTTCCCGAAAGCATTCATCAAGGCTTGATGTCTGCCAGCTCCAAGGGTGGCTATTACGATAGCTTTATTAAAGGTAAGTTTGACTGTTGATCTGACCAAATAAAGATTGGAATTAGCATGGGCACAGCTATCCGCAACTGCCTTGTAAATATCAAATACATTAAATAATGGCTTGTATCTCTCTACCGCATACAGTGTTTAACGATATTTTTGACCCTACATATAGGTTTTTTAAAACAATCGTTGACAATAATATATCTAGGTAGATATAGTGTACGAACTTTACATACATCCAAATGCAGAGGCTGATCTTGATGCTATATGGAATATTGATCAAACAACTGCCGCAAGAATTGACGCTTTTTTGGAAGAGGTTTCTGAAAACAACAGATATTTAGATGCACTACTTGAGAGACATTTTGGACAAGACAAGACTGAAGAGTTCAGCATTGATAAATGGGTAAAGCAGTGGTACCAAAATAGAGACTTATGGCGCGCAAAAATATGGGACTTAGAAGATATAAGTATCAAATATCGAATAATTTATTGCTACCAAATTACTGAGCGAAGATTTACTGTTCTTGCAGTTGTAGCAAGAGATAAGTTTAACTATGAAGCTGATAGCGAAATTGGAAGAAGAATAATTAATGACTATGACAGCCTTATTAACGAATAGAAATTTATTCACCTATAGTGAATATTCTGCGCCAACAACCGCCTCTAATCGAAGCGTAGTTATCAATATTGAAGCCCACATTCCACAAAAGAATTTTGATAAAACAAAAGGGCGTCCAATTACCCAAAGAATTAGAGGGATTGAAAAGGATCCCGAGAAAAGTCGAGCTCTTGTTAATGCAAGAAAGTGGGTCGGTGAGGCAATTTACGGCCATGAAGCCGCGACACTCAAAGCATATAGACTAAACCTTGGCTTATCTCAAAATGATCTTGCATTACTTATCAATTCCAGCCAATCCCATGTGGCCAGAATTGAAAGGGGCACGGAAAATCTACACATTGAAACATGTCGAAAACTGTGTGCTGCTTTAAAAATTGATATGAACCACTTAAACGAGCTTCTTTTTAATCAAGAAAGCGAATTTAATAAAAAAAATGCGTAGACAAATTTCAACAATCTTTTGTGATGATATACGGCAAGAGGCGGGCGGGAAACTCTCGCTGATGGGTGTATATAGCGGAGTAATGTTTGTTCCTGATTTTCCAATCATTCTCCCTAAATTATGCATATCAATAACGGCGGTTACTCCATCCAAAAATCCATTTAAAAAAATTAGCTTTAAGATTTTTAAAGCAGATGATGTCTTAGCTGAGAATGAGATAGACGCCAACCAACTAATCGAGCTCTCCAAAAATCAAAATAATGTTGTTGAAAATGATGGCGACAAAATTCATATGATTAACATGGCGCTAGTTTTCGCGCCATTGCAAATCGAAAAAGAATGTGTAATTCGAATAAGAGTCTATGCGGATGATGAAGAAGAGCTTCGTGGTCCAGGTCTGTCCATAAAGCTTGGTGATAGCAATTTATTGCTAAATTAAATTCGGCAAGCTGAAACTGTCGATGCCAGTTTGGAGATATTCGAAACCGCTGGGAGCCAATGAATTCGGTGCTTAGCGGGCAGTGAGTCTTGCTGTGCTTAGACCCAATGTGCAGAACTGTTTTAGTCCTCTATCCTACGTTTTCAATCCTCTGCTCTACCGACTGAGCTACCAGGCCAAGACTTGGAATTATAAATGAAAGTGTTCGTCAGCCTGGGAAAAGTGGAAAACTGTCCTGACTCTCGAAAAAACCCCTTAAATCCTTGGTTCGCGGAGATGGCAAACCCTACGGCACGATAGTTGGTGGAGATGTGGCAATCCTCTTTTGATAGGAGTCTAATTACTGGACGTTCAGTTCTTCTTGGTTCAAAAGAGATTTTCTACTGGCAAGGTATTTGACACCTTTGGCTCCATAGTTTTCAGTATGGATTTGATTTGGCAACAAATGAAATACATCGCCCGCTAAGAAAGTGCTTTTTATGCCGCTGATGATGATGTCAATTTGACCCTCAATTATTAGGGCTTGAACTTCGTATGGGTGTGAATGTAAATCCAAAAAACCACCTACTTCACGCTCCACTAAAACTGGCTCGGGAAATTGCTCTTTTGTTAACTTCTCTAAAAATACTTCTTGCTTCATTTATTTGGTAACCATCATTTATCAATCTTCATTGTAGTTACATTGCTGCTTTGCAAAAATGATCTAGGTCACACTACACCATCGCAATTCCCTTGATGCTTAATTGTCGTGCTTCTCAACAAATGGGGAGCACGACAATATGCGATCCTCTATCTATCGTGGCCATGCAAATCAGATTGAGCGGTCCAATACAATTGAGGCGCGGAAACCTTGCTTGCCGAGACTACTATTAATTATTTAAGGAATGTCATGAATTTGAAGAGGTTTTTTGAACCCTTAAATATATTAAGTAGCACTCCCGTGCCTTGGTCTGAGCATTGGAGGTCCGCAATTGGGGGGCTCTTAGGGGGCGGTCTGGTTGCATTTCTAGCGAAATTTATTGGGGACTTCGTTCAGATAAACGAATGGGCCATGGCATCCCTAGGTGCAAGCGCTCTTTTAATATTCGTATTGCCCTCAAGCCCAATGGCCCAACCTAAAGCAGTTATTGGCGGAAACATCATTTCAGCATTAGTAGGAATTTCGTGTGCCATTTTTATTCAAGACCCAAGAATAGGTGTGCCGGTCGCCATTGGATTGTCTATATTTGCCATGCTGTTCTTTAACTGCCTTCATGCACCAGCAGCTGCGACAGCCTTAAGTGCAGTTCTTGGTCATATTATTAGTTATCGCTTTGCACTGTTCCCGGTATTAATAGACTCAGTACTACTGGTATTGGCGGGCATTATTTACAACAGAGCAACAGGCAAATCCTATCCACACATACCGCAAGCTCCTAGCCCCCAAGCAATATCTAAAAATACCGGCAAAGATGACTCTTCTGAAGTCAACTCGGTATTAGCCCAATACAAAGAATTTTTTGATATCAATACAGATGATCTCACCAATATCATCAAGCAAGTAGAGCTGCGCGCATACGAGCAGAAATTAAAGTCGATCACCTGCTCAAAGATTATGAGCGCCCCTGCAATTACGGTTCAAATGGCAACCCCTCTTGAGGAGGCCTGGATTTTGCTAAGAAAAAATCACATAAAAGCTTTGCCCGTAGTAGATAAAAATTCTAGGGTGATTGGCATTATTACTTTAGAAGATTTTCTACAATATGCTGCAGTGGACTTTGATCAGACATTTGGCCAAAGAATTAAAGGGTTTATGCGACAAGGCCTCACTCGATCCTCGGCTAAATTAATGGACGCCTACCCCAATGCAGTAGGTCAAGTGATGCGAAAGCCTGTAAGAGTCATAAGCTCCAATCGCAATGCATTAGATTTAGTCGATATCTTCGAAGGTCACGGCCACCATCACCTGCCCGTTATCGATCAAAACCAAACTTTGGTTGGAATTCTTACTCAATCAGACTTTGTAAGAGCAATTCATAGCTCCCTACAATCGACCTGATGATTGAACCCTTGAGAAGGTGGCACTTTGGCCCGAGCGGCATGCAATTTTCTATAGCTATCGATCAGTCGTTGATGTCGCTCTAGACCTTCCAACTTGATGCTAGTTGGCGTCAAACCATAAAAACGGATACTGCCCTCCACAGATCCGATGACCGCATCCATTCTGGCATCACCAAACATTCGACGGAAGTTGGCTTCGTAATCCCCGATAGCCAAGTCTTCACTGAGTAGCGTCTCTAGCACTACATCCAAGGCTTGATAAAACAATTTGCGTTCAACGGTGTTGTCGTTGTATTGCAAGAAGGCGCCCACCAATTCGTGAGCTTCCTCAAATTGCTTTAAAGCGAGATGAATAAGCAACTTCAACTCCAGAACTGTTAGCTGACCCCAAACTGTATTTTCGTCAAATTCAATGCCGATCAACGAAGCAATATCACCGTACTCATCAAGCTCGTTATTTTCTAAGCGCTCAAGCAATGCAGCGAGGGCTTTATTGTCCAGACGATGTAAATTCAAAATGTCAGCACGAAATAAGAGGGCTTTATTGGTGTTATCCCAGATCAAATCTTCTATTGGATACACTTCGGAATAGTCCGGCACCAAGATACGACAGGCAATTGCACCTAGCTGATCGTATACCGCCACGTATGCCTCTTTGCCAAGAGACTCAAGAATGCCAAACAAGGTGGCTGCCTCATCCACATTTGAGTTTGTGCCTTGGCCAGAAAAGTCCCACTCAACAAAATCATAGTCTGACTTGTTGCTAAAAAAACGCCAGGACACAATACCACTTGAGTCAATAAAGTGTTCAACAAAATTATTGGGCTCAGTCACCGCCTCACTTGCAAAAGTGGGTGGAGGCAAATCATTTAGACCTTCCAAACTACGGCCTTGCAGCAGTTCTGTCAAACTGCGTTCAAGCGCCACCTCTAAACTTGGATGCGCTCCGAATGAGGCAAACACGCCACCGGTTCGGGGGTTCATCAAGGTGACGCACATCACTGGGTACACGCCCCCTAAGGAAGCATCCTTAACTAGCACTGGGAAACCCTGCTCTTCCAGAGCACGAATACCCGCCAGAATATCGGGATACTTTTCTAGCACTTCTTGAGGTACATCTGGCAGGGCAATTTCGCCTTCCAGAATTTCTCTTTTAACAGCGCGCTCAAAAATCTCCGACAAACATTGCACCTGTGCTTCAGCAAGGGTATTGCCAGCACTCATGCCGTTGCTACCATAGAGATTTTCAATCAGATTAGATGGGAAATAGATAATTTCTCCATCAGACTGCCGCTCATATGGCAATGAGCAAATCCCTCGCACTACATTACCCGAGTTAGTGTCAACAAGATGTGACGCTCTTAACTCACCATCAGGGTTATAAATTTGTAGGGAGTAAGCGTCCAAAATTTCAGCGGGTAGCGCATCCTTGGGGCCCGACTGAAACCAGCGCTCATTTGGATAATGCACAAAGCTTGCATTAGCAAGGTCTTCGCCCCAAAATGAACCGGCATAAAAATGGTTATTGCTCAAGCGCTCGATATACTCGCCTAGGGCTGAAGCAAGTGCGCTTTCTTTGGTCGCGCCCTTGCCATTGGTAAAGCACATTGGCGAATGCGCATCACGAATATGCAAAGACCATACATTAGGAATAATGTTGCGCCATGAGGCGATTTCAATCTTGATTCCTAAATTAGCCAAGATGCCAGACATATTAGCGATGGTTTGCTCCAGCGGCAGATCCTTGCCAGCAATATAGGTGCTGCTCTTAGGATCTGGCTTCAACGACAATAAAGTCTGTGCATCCGCATCAAGATTTTCAACCTCCTCAATGACAAACTGCGGCCCAGCTTGAACTACTTTTTTAACTGTACAACGCTCAATCGATCGCAATATACCCTGGCGATCTATAGCAGAAATATCCTCAGGCAACTCAACTTGGATCTTGAAAATCTGTTGGTAGCGATTATCCGGATCAACAATATTATTTTGTGAGAGTCGGATATTTTCCGTAGAGATATTGCGCGTATTGCAATACAACTTCACAAAATACGCCGCACATAAAGCGGAAGAAGCTAAGAAGTAATCAAAAGGGCCTGGGGCAGAACCATCACCCTTATAGCGAATGGATTGGTCGGCAATGACTGTGAAGTCATCAAATTTCGCTTCAAGACGCAGCTTATCGAGAAAGTTGACCTTAATTTCCATGGGGATGATTCCAAAATGGTGTGGTCGCCATTATCCATCGTAAAGCCAAGAGCAGGTGATCCAATCTCAGGGCTAGCTGCCAATATGGGTGTTAAAGGCTAACTCTCGCTTTTGTTGCGCGAGGTATCAATACCAAGGGCTTTGAGCTTGCGATAGAGATGGGTGCGCTCTAGGCCTGTGTACTCAGATATTTTTGTCATGCTACCGCCCATGATGAGCATCTGATGCTCAAAGTAAGCCTTTTCAAATAAATCCCTAGCCTCTCTGAGGGGGAGGTCAAAATAGGTTTTAGCAATTCCACTGATATATTCACCCTCTGGCGGCAATATCGCCGACTCCACCACTGCCGTCTTTGGAACGGAAGTACTTGCGGGTGTACCTTGCGAAATCTTTCCCTCTTCAGGCTCAACAAATTTTGGCGAGCTTTCGAGGGCCTTACTAACCGTCTTTAATAGCTTTTGCAGAGCAATTGGCTTTTCGAGAAAGTTAAGGGCACCAATGCGAGTTGCCTCAACCGCGGTATCGATAGTGGCGTGTCCCGACATCATGACTACTGGCATTGTCAGCTGACCAGTCTTTGACCACTCCTTTAATAGCGTAATGCCATCGGTCTCCGGCATCCAGATATCAAGCAAGACTAAATCGGGGCGCATCTGCTCACGAATTTTTCGCGCTTGTGCTGCACTTTCTGCCGCATAAATAGTATGGCCCTCATCCGTCAAAATCTCATTTAAGAGTTCACGGATGCCCATCTCATCATCGACCACCAAAATACTAGCCATTCTTATGCCGCCTCTTTAGCGAGATTCATAAACAATATTGATACCTGCGCACCAACCACCAACTCTCCCTGCATACGATTACGAATTTCTATTTTGGCACCATGATCATCAATAATTTTTTTAACTACAGCCAAACCTAATCCTGTGCCTTTAGTTTTTGTTGTTACATACGGCTCAAATGCTCTGACCAATATCTTAGCTGGAAATCCTGAGCCCGAGTCACTTATTGTCAGTCGTACCGCATGTTGTACAACCCCCTCGGTCTCGCCATAGGGCACTAGTTTTGTTTTTACTTCCACGGGTGCATTCTGGTTTGGACCCTCTAAGGTGGCGTCTTGTGCATTCTGTAACAAGTTGTGGATGACCTGTCTTAACTGAGTGGTATCGCCCATAATATCTGGACAACTCATGTCTAAATCTATTTTGATCGGACTGCCCTCATATAGCCCCAAGATTTCAGTGGTTAAAGTATTGATCGAGACTGGTTTTAACTGGGGCGCTGGTGTCTTTGCAAAATCCCTAAAGTCATTGACCATCTCTTTCATCGCTTGAACTTGACGAATAATAGTTTGCGTACTGCGATTCATCATTTCTTCTTGCTCAGGATTTAATTTTCCTGCCAGCTTATGCTGCAAACGCTCTGCAGAAAGCTGAATTGGAGTCAAAGGATTTTTGATCTCATGTGCCAAACGCCTTGCAACCTCGCTCCAGGCAATTGAGCGCTGGGCACTAACCACATCAGTAATGTCATCAAAGACTACCATGCGTAAGTCTTGAGCAAGCTCTGTACCGCGCACAAAGAGGGTTACCCCTAGCTCATTCTCAAACTCATTGGTTGTGTGTAATTGAATTTGCTTTTGCCATACTGGGGCGCCTTGCTGCTCACTCTTCAGCCGCTCTTTTGAGTCGCCCTCTGTGCCACTGGCAACCGCTAGTTTCATCGTTGCAAAGCCATCTTTAATCGCCTGCTCAAACTCCAGTAATGCAGGGATCTCACTCAGAGGCCTGCCATCAAGTTGAGTTAGGTCTTTAGCAAAAATACGATCTGCTCCAGCGTTACTTGAGACAACATTGAAGTTTTTATCAAAAATGCAAACCCCGGCAGTTAAATTTCCCAGTACCGTCTCTAAAAAGGTTTTTGATTCTTGCAATGAATTACGCGTATCCGAAAGCTGCCTGGTCATCACATTAAATTGGCGAGTGAGCATACCTAACTCATCGCCAGTATCTAATTCTGGCTTGGGCGATAAATCTCCCTGTGCCACTGCTTGCGTTCCCCTGAGCAGCATTAGTAGAGGCCTTGCTAGCTGGCGACCAAGCAGTAGGGCCAGAGTAACCGCAACAAATAAGGAAAAAAATAAAGTTAAGGTCAGGGTACCAGCAAACATTTTGCGCAACCCGGCGCGCCCCAAGGCTTTTTCTTGATAGTCGCTATAAGCAGCCTGTACCGCCATCGTATTTTTAGTGATGCCCTCTGGCATTACTTTTATCAACTGCAAATACCAAAGCTCTTTTTGGTATTGAGGGTTTAGTCCAAAACCATGTCCGCTGGTGCGCTGCTCTTTTGTAAGTGGAATGATTGCACGCAAGCGGTAGGCCAGTGGTTGGCTTGAAGTTTGTGGTTCATCAATCAACCCTGCGCCTTTTAATTTAGATGCTTGATTCATCAGGTCTGCTGACGGCGGGCTGGAGGGTGTTTGCAATGCCCCCGAGGCTGCAGTAGCAACTACCACTTGTTGACCATTGAATATCGTAATTTCTTGCAGGCCAAACTGATCGCGCAGGCGAGACAACAAGAGCGTTAGTTCCGCTGGGCTTGCTTGATTTGGTGAACTTTGAATTTGATCAGCAACTATTCGTCCCTCGTCTTGCAACTCTTGAAGCGAACCACTTAAGGTTGCGCGCCCCAATTCCAGCCCAGCCTCGAGGGCAGATTCGACCTTCACATCAAACCAAGTTTCAATACTGCGTGATACAAACTGCATGGATACGCCGTAAAGAATAAGGCCCGGCAGAACACCTACTAAAGCAAAAATCATTGCCAACTTCGCAATCAGCCTTGTGCCAAATCGCCCCTGATACCAACGAATTGCGATGACCACCACCAGAGTTAGAATCACCAAAGTAAGACCAATGCCGATCACTACGTTGGCTGCATACAGCCAAATAAAATAGTTATCAAAAAACTCGGTATTCGATGAGGCCACCAAAAGCATTACCAACAATAGCAATGCGAACACGCCGATGACACCAGCCGCGATCGGAAGAAATCGCCTTCTAAGTGCGGCCTTATCGAGAAAGTTCAAATTAATGAGTTCTGACAATATTGTCATCGCGCAAATATATTGGGGCCGTTAAAGGAGAAAGGGAAACGCACCCAATCACTCGAAACATTCCAGTCACGATTATTTAATGCATTAACCTGAAATGGTTTTGGCAGCTTGCTTAAATCCAAAGTCATGCGCAATCCCGCGCTATAGGATTTACCTTGGTCTACTTGAGAGCTATCAAAAACGTGCCAGCCGCCAATACTACCTACGGCTTGCAATGCTTCTGGCATTGTTTTTGCAGTAAAGGTAAAGCCATCAGATGCAATACGATATTGCTGGGTCAGTGGCTGATAAGAAAGGCGGGTTTGCCTTTGGGCAACTGCAGCTTTCTCCTCAAACCAATACCAACGGCCCCGGGTTAATTCAAATTCAGTTTGAAAATATAAAACTACGCCTTTTTGTACCGCCTCTTCAAGGCCGGGGGCTAATTCAATTTTAAATGCCGCATTTAACAACCATTCATTATCCGAGCGCTCAATCTCAGCAGATTTGATTTTGATGCCCTCTGCCCTAGCAGTGGCCGAGACAAAACTCAGCGCCACCAGGCAACAAAAGATAAATTGTTTAATGCGTTGGCTCATGAACCATTTTTCTTAAACAAGGCATAGTAAAAGCCATCATTGGCTTCTGTGGGCAAAATCTGCCCCGGCGAACTTAATCGTACCGCATTGGCATGCTCGGTCGCAAACCATTGCGCCTGATCTTCGCCCTCTTCAGGAAAAACGGAGCAAGTTACATATAAAAGCAGGCCCTCTGGCTTTAGCATTTTCCATGCTTGAACCATAATTTCACGCTGCTTATGCTGCAAGGTCCGAATATCGGCCTCACGCCTTAAAAAAGGAATATCCGGGTGGCGAGAAACAATGCCTGAAGCAGAGCACGGCGCATCAAGTAAGATTTTGTCAAAAAGCTGGCCATCCCACCAAGCTGCTTTTGATGCATCACCCCGGACCACACGCACATGCTCCGAACTTAAGCGTAGGCGATCTAGGTTTCCAGCAATTTTCCCCAGGCGCCCCCCATCGAGCTCAAGGGCCAGCATTTCACAATCTGCGAGCTCCAACAAATGTGCCGTTTTTCCACCTGGGGCAGCACATGCGTCCAATATCTTCTCACCTGGCTGCGGGTTTAACAGGGTTGCTGCCACCTGCGCACCGCTATCCTGCACTGAAACAGCCCCACTATAAAAACCTGGCAAGTCAATCACTGGCACCGGATCTCTTAAGAGTAAAGCGGAGTTTAGTTTGACTCCAGCCACCTCTTCAATAGGGGTAGCAGCAATATTGGCCTCATTTAATAATTCTTGATACTGGTCTCGCGTGTATTGACGTGTATTCACACGCACAATTAATGGTGCACGTTGGGCCTGTGCGATTTGCAACCCTTGCCACGACTTTGGATAGTTGCGCTTTAGATTGGCACGCCACCAGGGCGGGAAAAACATTGGGATCGGATCGGGTGGGTAACGCACCTCTCCTTCGGGTGGGTTGACAATGAGGCCAACCTTTCGGAGCACCGCATTTACCAAACCCTTGGCATACAAGGTCTTGTCATACTGCTCGCAAGCCTGCACTGCTTGATCAACGATAGTGTGTGCTGCATACCCCTTGCCATCTGAGCTTCCCTGTAAAAATAGCGCAATGGCAACACTCAAAAGATGATCTACTTCAACCGGGGGTGGTTTTGGGATAAATTGCTTGATCAGCTCATGTGAACGAACCCATTTTCGCAAAGCATCAAATGTCAGGCTTTGCACAATCGGGCGCTCATGAGGTTCAAGCTGATCGAGTACCTCAGTAAGAGAGCGGCCACTCATCACCTCTCCAACGGCCTGTGCCGAAATAGTAATGGCCTCTGAAAGTGGCAGGCTACGTAATGTTTTGTGATCAGTCAACCGAATCCCTTTGGAAATGCACTGTATTGTGTTGCGCCATGATGGGCTGCAAAATTGCACTGGCTGGCATGCGCTTGCCGCCCGGTCTTTGCATCTCAAGTATTTCAATTACGTCTTTGCCGCACTGTATATAAACACCCTCATCATGCACACCCAATACTTGACCTGGCTGCCCCACAGGAAATGACTGCTCCTGGCTAGCAACGCGAGAATTCCAGAACTTGAACGTTACACCCACAGCCGAGCTGTTGGCCCCAGGAAAAGGATTGAAGGCCCGAATTCGATCATCAATTTCTGCAGCGCTCAAACTCCAGTCAATATCCGCTTCGTTCTTGAGTATTTTTTCTGCATAGGTCACACCATCGCTCAATTGGGGTGTTGTGTGCAATGGGCCACGCGACTCAAGTAAGCGCAATGTTTCAGTAATTAATTCTGCGCCCAAGCTTGCAAGACGGTCATGCAGGGTGGCGCTTGTTTCATGATTTGCAATCTCAATTTCACGGACCAACACGGTATCGCCAGTATCTAGGCCCGCATCCATTTTCATAATGCTGACACCCGTTTTTAGATCGCCCGCTTCTATTGCCCTCTGAATTGGGGCCGCTCCACGCCAGCGAGGTAAAAGTGAGGCGTGGATATTAAAACAACCCAATCGCGGTGGCGCCTCTGCAAGATCAAGAATTTCCTGAGGAAGAATCAACCCATACGCAACTACCACCATTACATCAAAATCGGTATGGGCTAGTTGAGCATAAGCAGCCTGAGCTTGGAGTTGCTTGCTTGAATCAGTGCTATTGCGCTTAAGCGACTCTGGCTGCAAAACACGAATATTTTTTTCTAGTGCAAATTCTTTAACGGGACTGGCTTGCAAATGCATGCCTCGGCCCGCACGCCGATCCGGCTGTGTCAGTGCCAAAACAATTTGATGTCCAGCAGCATCGATAGCGCGCATGGCTTGTGCTGCAAATTCTGGGGTACCAGCAAAAACAATTTTCATGAAGTGCGCTTAGCGCTGACCCGCCAACTCTTTGGCGCGTTTTTTCATTTTGAGTGAAATGCGATTTCGCTTCAAAATGGAGAGGTACTCAACAAAGACTTTGCCCTGTAAGTGATCCATTTCGTGTTGCAAACAAACTGATAAAAGGCCATCGGCCTCTATTTCAAATTGCTTGCCATTGATATCAAGTGCTTTCACTCGAATATGGTCCGGCCTTTCAACTTCATCATAGTATTCGGGAACAGAGAGGCAGCCCTCACGCCACGCCTTCTTTTCTGGGCTGGCCCAAATGAGCTCTGGGTTAATGAATACCATGAGCTCGTTTTGGTTTTCTGAAACATCAATCACCACAATCCGCTCATGAATATCTACTTGCGTGGCCGCAAGACCAACTCCAGGGGCGTCATACATTGTGTCCGCCATATCGGCAACAATTTTCTTTATGCGCGCGTCTACCTGGGTCACCGGTTTGGCAACCTTATGCAAGCGCGGATCGGGATAACAAAGGACTGGTAATAGAGCCATGTAGGAATTATCCAACAGAGTAATCAGTCTGTCCCAATTGCTGAAAATAAGCCTGCACTCAAAATAAGCTGATGCAAACCCTCTCTCCAGCACATCCCCACTATCCAAAGAGATTTCATGATCTTTACGACCCCCCAAAACTCCTCTATATAAATGGGGATCAAACACTCCTGGCGCGCCCCATGATTGCGATTGTGGGGGCAAGAATGGCCACCCCCGCTGGAATGCATCACGCCAGGGTCTTTGCGCAAACTCTTTCAAAGGCTGGGTTCCTAGTGATTTCAGGTTTGGCGCGCGGTATTGATGGGGCCGCCCATCGCGCCTGTCTTGAGTTAGGCCCTGGATTTTCAACCATTGCAGTCTGTGGCACAGGTTTAGACAGGGTCTACCCTCCAGAACACCTTAATTTAGCTCAAGGTATCGCCGCAGAAGGGCTATTAATATCGGAACATCAACCGGGAGTGGGTGCAAAAGCATTTCATTTCCCGCGCCGCAATCGCCTAATTGCTGCGCTAGCGCTGGGGGTGGTTGTTATTGAGGGCGCGGAGCGCTCAGGCTCACTCATTACGGCCCGGCTTGCATGTGAGTTGGGGCGAGAGGTCTTTGCCCTGCCTGGCGCCATTCATCACCCCCTCAATGCAGGCTGTAACCGCTTAATTCAGGAGGGGGCAAAGCTAGCAAACTCTCCAAAAGACGTTCTAGAGGAGCTCTTAATTTAGATGAATCCACTTCTAACCAATTAAAAGCCATGTTTTATATGATTAATAAAAAGAGTAAGTACTTACTAATAATTTTTTGTTTTTCGTGTAGCAAGGCTATTTTGGACTTTTACTAATTTATCGGTTAATAATAAAAAAGGGTGGATCGCTAGACTAAATCCCAATTTGGTTTAAATTGATCATCCTTTTTCCCCATTAAAAACAGAGTTTCTGGCTCATATTTAGGCAAACGCGTGGCTAAAGCATCTATCAAAAGCAGCTCAAAAACATCAAGTGTTGACCACCCCAAGGCGCTCATCATTGCCGAGAAGCCCTCGGTTGCTAACGATATTGCAAAGGCGCTAGGCGGGTTTACGAAATACGACGATTATTTCGAAAGTGATGATTATGTAATTTCTTCTGCCGTTGGCCACCTCCTCGAAATTGGTGCCCCTGAAGAATACGATGTGAAACGTGGCAAATGGTCTTTTGCCAACCTCCCCGTAGTACCTCCTTATTTTGACTTACGCCCCATTGTCAAAACCGAATCTCGCTTAAAGGTGTTGCAAAAGCTAATCAAACGCAAGGACATTGACACTCTAATCAATGCATGCGATGCGGGACGTGAGGGCGAACTCATTTTCCGCCTCATTGCACAGCACGCTAAAGCTCCGCAGCTAGTCAAACGTCTTTGGTTGCAGTCTATGACTCCAAACGCCATTCGGGAAGGGTTTGTATCACTACGTAGCGATGAGGATATGCAGCCGCTGGCAGATGCCGCTCGCTGTCGCTCAGAAGCGGATTGGTTGGTTGGCATTAATGGTACGCGGGCCATGACCGCATTCAATAGCAAAAGCGGAGGCTTCTTTTTAACCACCGTGGGTCGCGTCCAAACACCAACGCTATCCATTGTTGTGGAGCGTGAAGAATTAATTCGTAAGTTTGTTTCCAAGGACTACTGGGAAGTAAAGGCTGAATTTATTGCGGCGGCCGGGGTATACGAAGGCCGTTGGTTTGATCCAAAGTTTAAAAAAGATGTTGCTGCACCAGATGCGCGTGAGAATCGCCTCTGGAGTGAGGCAGCCGCCCAAAGCATTGTGGCGGCATGTCGCGACAAAAAAGCTACCGTCACAGAGGAAGCAAAACCGGCAACGCAACTTGCCCCCCAGTTATTTGACTTAACTAGCTTGCAACGCGAGGCGAATGCGCGCTTTGGCTTCTCCGCAAAAAATACATTGGGCTTGGCACAAGCTTTATATGAACGCCATAAAGTACTTACCTACCCTCGTACTGATGCAAAAGCACTGCCAGAGGATTATTTGGATACCGTCAAACAAACGATGGAAAACCTGGCAAAGCATTCTCAAGAATATCGGCCATTTGCCGAACAAATCTTAGCGGGTGACTCGAAAGATTCAAAAACCAAGTCAGGCACCGGGTGGATTAAGCCAAACAAAAGAGTTTTTGATAACTCTAAAATCTCAGATCACTTTGCAATCATTCCGACATTGGAATCTCCTAAATCATTAAGCGAACCAGAGCAAAAACTGTATGACCTGGTGGTACGTCGCTTCTTGGCAGTGTTTTATCCCGCGGCTGAATTCCGCGTCACCACTCGCATCACCGAAGTATTGGGCCATCACTTCAAAACTGAAGGGCGCGTACTTGTGAATCCTGGTTGGTTAGCCGTCTACGGCAGATCCAACCAAGCGGATGACGAGCTCGTAGCTGTGCAAGAGGGGGAAACCGTTCAAACGGAATCCATCGCTGCAATCCCCTTGAAAACCAAACCTCCGGCACGTTATACAGAGGCCACTTTGCTCTCAGCAATGGAGAGTGCGGGCAAATGGGTGGATGATGATGAGATGCGTGAGGCCATGGCCGAAAAAGGGCTTGGAACCCCAGCCACGAGGGCTGCAATTATTGAAGGCTTACTTGCTGAAAAATATATAGTGCGCGAAGCCCGCGAATTAATACCAACAGCAAAAGCATTTCAACTGATGACCCTATTGAGGGGTTTGGACGTAGAGGAATTAACGCGTCCGGACCTGACTGGTAGCTGGGAAAACAAACTATCCCTCATTGAGCGTGGGCAGATGAAGCGCGACACCTTCATGCAAGAGATTGCCCAAATGACCCAGCGCATTGTCAAACGCGCCAAAGAATATGACAGCGATACCATTCCTGGCGACTATGCAACCTTGTCTACGCCTTGCCCGCATTGCAAAGGCTCAGTCAAGGAAAATTACCGGCGTTTTGCCTGCGAGAAATGCGGCTTTACCATCAGTAAAACACCGGGTGGAAGAGCCTTTGAATACCCTGAAGTAGAAGAGCTATTGCGGGAAAAAACGATTGGCCCATTGCAGGGATTCCGCAGCAAAATGGGTAGGCCGTTTGCAGCCATCATTAAGTTATCTGAAATTCCGGAAGATGATGCCGATTATCCAAACGCCGGATTTAAGCTGGAGTTTGACTTTGGTAACACCCAAGAAGATGAAACTGAGGCCGTAGACTTTACTGGACGATTAGCATTGGGTGTATGTCCAAAATGTTCCGGTGCGGTTTATGAAGATGGCATGCGTTACGTCTGTGAAAACAACACCGGGCCAAACAAAGCCTGTGACTTCAAAACTGGGAAGGTTGTGCTCCAACAAGAAATATCTGCCGAACAAGTTCAAAAATTACTCAAAGAAGGCAAGACAGACTTGTTAGCTAACTTCAAGTCCAATCGAACAGGTCGAGGATTTAAGGCTTACTTAGCCTTGGGTCCTGATGGAAAAATCGGTTTTGAGTTTGAAGCCAAGGCGCCCAAGGCAGAAGGTGCAGCTAAGGTGCCAGCGAAGAAACGCGCTGGTGCTAGTGCTGCTACCAAATCAGCAGCCAAGCCAAAACGTGCATCTAAGGCCAAATCATCTTCAAGCACTTGAGCGCAAATCAGTTTGGCCGCTAGAGCTGACCATAAAATACCTCTCGACCCCAGAGCGGTGGCGAGGAATACCCCTGGGCGCTGAACAAGCCGTCCGATGATGGGCAGCCGGTCCCCAGCAACACAACGCACCCCCACAAAGCTGCCTTCACCCTTTAGGTCTGCGCAACTGGCCTGCTCATAATCAAGCAGGCCTCTTGCCTGTTCACGATTAAAGTCATCACTGCTTTGGCGAGCACGCAGATCTTCCTCACCTTCATCAAAACTAGAGCCCACTACCCAGCGGTAGTCACCGCCTTCAAGCTCCTGAGCCGGCAAACAATATCCATCGCCCGAAAGAGCGACCTTAGGAAGCCTGTTTGCCCATTCTGATTTTTTTGATACTGAAAAAACACTTAACTGTCCGCGTACTGGCTTTAGTGGAAGCCGAATATCAACGCTTGCCATTAGGGCTTTTGTACCCATTGCCGCAGCAACAATGACCTTATCCGAGCTCACAATCGATTGCTTATCTTTGTTGAGCAAAGCCCACTTTCCATCAAGCCATTGCAAGCTCTCAACGCCAACACCCCAAAGACACTGAAGATGCTCGTGTGGGGATAAGAGACTTTGCGTAGCCATGCTTAAATCTAAAGATGCGCCCCGCGGTAACCAAACTCCGCTTTGTGAAATGCCGCAAGTTTTCTGAGCCTCTTTTGCATCCAATGCCAGAGCCATTTGCTCATCTAGGCCTAAAGAGCGCAAATATTGAGTCATCTCCTCGCGATGAAAAGTTTTGCCACTTCTTGTTGGTTGAAATACGCCGTGCTGTTTCCAAGTTGCGCCCCAGCGTTCCTCGGCCAATAAAAAAGCGACGCGGGTTAAGCGCAGCAGGCGAGGTGAGCCCCTCCCAATATGAGGGTGGGCTATCGCATAAGGGTGACTTGAGCAGGCAGCTGCGGGACCGGTAGCGCTATCAATCAGACAGACTGATTTTCCCAGTTGCAGCAACTCATTAGCAATGGTTGCGCCTGCAATACCAGCCCCAATCACCACTATTTCATGGTGTTGGGGTTTAGACATGTAATTTAAATATGGGGCGGATTTTAGTATTAGGCGTTTAAGCGCTGTTCAATCTTCACGCGCGTCTCTAAAAGTTCTTTTGGGAGACGGTCGCCAAGATGTTCAAACAATTCGGTATGTAACTTTAACTCCTCCTGCCAATCTTTTGCGGCAATCGCAATAGCCTTCGAGAATTTTTCAGTAGAGAAATCTAAGCCGCCCCAATGCATGTCAGCATACTCAGGAGAAATTCCAAATGGTGTTTCTACTCCATTTGCCTTGCCCTCGGCACGACCCAAAATCCAAGAGAGTACGCGCATATTTTCTCCAAAACCAGGCCACACAAATTTACCATCTTCGTCTTTGCGGAACCAATTAACGCAGTAAATTTTTGGAAGTGTGGCGCCCTCAGCTGACAGCTTTTTACCCATATTGAGCCAGTGCTGGAAATAATCACTCATGTTGTAACCAGCAAAAGCAATCATTGCAAATGGATCGCGGCGTACAACACCCACCTTGCCAGTAATCGCTGCGGTAGTTTCTGAGCCCATGGTTGCAGCCATGTAAACCCCTTCAACCCAATTACGCGCCTCGCTTACTAGTGGTACGGTAGTCGAGCGTCGCCCACCAAATAAGAAAGCATCAATTGCTACGCCCTCGGGATTATCCCAATTGGGATCCACGGCGGGATTATTTGTTGCAGCTACAGTAAAGCGAGAATTTGGATGGGCTGCCTTGCGTCCAGCAGCACCATCTGCAGGGGTCCAATCTTTTCCTTGCCAGTCAATTAAATGGTCTGGGGGCGTATCGGTTAAGCCCTCCCACCACACATCACCGTCATCGGTTAAGCCAACGTTCGTAAAGATGACATCTTGATTTAAAGAATCAATACAGTTTTGATTGGTTTGACGATTGGTTCCAGGGGCCACACCAAAATAACCAGATTCTGGATTAATCGCAAATAAACGTGTTTTACCTGTGACAGGGTCTTTGCGCGGCTTGATCCATGCGATGTCATCGCCAATGGTTGTGACTTTCCAACCCTCGAAACCTTTGGGGGGAATCATCATGGAGAAGTTGGTTTTTCCGCAAGCAGATGGGAATGCAGCTGCAATATGGTATTTCTTACCCTCAGGTGAAGTGACACCAAGGATCAACATATGCTCAGCCAACCAACCTTGGTCGCGCCCCATATTAGATGCAATCCGCAATGCAAAACATTTCTTGCCCAGCAATGCATTGCCGCCATAACCCGAACCAAAAGACCAAATCTCTCGTGTCTCTGGATAGTGAACGATATATTTGGTTTTGTTATTTGGCCAGGCCATATCCTGTTGACCGGCCATTAAAGGCACACCAACTGTGTGTACACAAGGAACAAAATCGCCATCTGCGCCCAATTGATCAATCACCGCTTTTCCCATGCGGGTCATCAACTTCATATTGATAGCAACATAAGGACTATCAGAAAGCTCAACGCCAACGTGTGCAATTGGTGATCCAATTGGCCCCATTGAAAATGGCACTACATACATTGTTCTACCGCGCATTGAACCATCGAAGAGTGGTTGCAGGGTTGCTCGCATTTCACTTGGCTCCACCCAATTGTTAGTTGGACCAGCGTCTTCTTTTTTCGCAGAACAAATAAATGTGCGATCCTCAACTCGAGCTACATCATCTGGATCAGAAAGCGCCAAAAAGGAATTTTTACGTTTAGCTGGATTGAGGCGTTTAAAGACGCCGGCCTGCACCAACTTTTCGCAAAGCATTTCGTATTCCGCCTCGGAGCCATCACACCAATAAATATGATCTGGTTTGGTAAGGGCTGCCGTATCAGCAACCCACTGAATTAATCGTTTATTTTTAACGTAGTCTGGTGCGTTTACATTGACTACTGCCTGATTATTTATGGTCATCAAGTCCCCCATTCGGTGTTTTTATGGTCTGACGAGTTTAGCATTTTGGGCTTGTTTTTTTGATCAAGCCAATGAGTGCAAACCCTTTATTTGCCGATGCAAAACTGGCTGAAAATTTTTCCCAAAAGATCGTCTGGAAGGAGTTTTCCTGTAATTTGACCCAAATGGTCTTGTGCCAAACGCAGCTCTTCGGCAAACAATTCAAGAGAAATGTTGCCATTTGCCGCAAATACTTCTGATTTTTTTAAGTGTTCGGCGGCACGCTCGAGGCAATCTAAATGCCTACGCCTTGCCAAAATCGCGCCCTCCTGAGAGCCGCTCCACCCAATAATTTCTAAAATTTTTCTCTTAAGGCCATCAACACCTTCACCTGTTTTTGCCGATATAAACAAAGTCTCTTCATGGGCTGTTTTTTTAAGCTCGGGGGCCAATAAATCCGCCTTGTTGATGACCTCTAATACAGGGCATTTTGGTGGCAGCTCCTTCAATATTTGCGACTTTAAATCGCCATCAATGAGCTCATCGGTTTGGTTTGAGTTTGGATCTTTCAAAAAGATCACCAAGTCAGCCAAACGAATGGCCTCCCAAGAGCGCTCAATCCCTTTTGATTCAACTAAATCATCGGTTTCGCGCAAGCCCGCGGTATCAATGATGTGCATTGGTATGCCGTCTATATGGATGCTCTCCTTAATACGATCCCTAGTGGTTCCAGCGATAGGGGTAACAATGGCAACTTCTTCTCCAGCAAGTCGATTTAGTAATGAGCTTTTACCAACATTCGGGGCCCCCGCTAAAACCAACTGGACCCCATCTCGCAATAGCTTGCCTTGTTTTGCGTTTTCTCTTAAAGATGACAATTTGGCGCTCACAGCTTGAAGTCGTTGTTTAGCTTGTGCGTTTTCCAAAAACTCGATTTCTTCTTCGGGAAAATCCAGTGTGGATTCCACCAAAATTCTTAATTGAGTAATTTCTTCAATCAAACCATCCACATCAGCAGAGAAGGCACCCTGTAAAGAACGCGCGGCTCCTCGAACGGCGGCCTCGCTTTGCGCATCAATTAAATCGGCGATGGCTTCCGCTTGAGCTAAATCAATTTTGTCATTCAAGTAAGCACGCAAGGTGAACTCGCCTGGCTCAGCAATCACAAGGCCCTTATCTTTGCCAAGCTCTAAGCAGCGCTTCATTACCAAAGCTAAAAGGTGGGGGCCACCGTGACACTGCAACTCCAAAACATCTTCCCCGGTAAATGAAGCGGGGCCTATGAAATAAATCGCAATAAGTTGATCGATAACGCTCCCATCGGCATCTCGAAAACTTAATAATGTAGCTTGGCGCGGCTCAAGCGATTTTTGCAGGAGGATAGTTGTGAGCTCGGCCAAGTCTGGCCCGCTAATACGTATCACGCCCACACCACCTTTGCCTGATGCAGTGGCTACAGCAATGATGGGTAACTTTCTAGTCATCATTGCTGTATTCCTTAAGGTGGGCACTTAACTAGCTAGCGCTTTATTTGGCTGGCTTTTTTCCAAACAATTTATTAATTTGCCATTGCTGTGCAATTGATAAAAGGTTATTGGTTACCCAATATAAAACCAGACCGGCAGGGAAGAAGAAGAACATCACCGAGAAAATAATCGGCATATACATCATCACTTTTGCTTGTACAGGGTCTGGTGGAGTAGGGTTCAACTTGGTTTGTACAAACATGGAGATAGCCATGATGATAGGCAAAATGTAATATGGGTCTGGGACCGATAGATCATGAATCCACAGCACCCAAGGTGCGCCACGCATTTCTACAGACGACAACAATACCCAATATAAAGAGATAAACACCGGAATTTGAATGACCACCGGCAAACATCCCCCTAGTGGATTGATTTTTTCCTTGCGGTACATCTCCATCATCGCTTGATTGAGTTTTTGTGGGTCACCCTTAAACTGCTCCTTCATCAGCGCTAGTCTAGGTTGAACTTCTTTCATGCGCGCCATCGATTTATAGCTTGCAGCTGAAAGTGGGAAGAAAACCAATTTAATCAGAATGGTGAGGAGGATGATGGACCAACCCCAGTTACCAACCAAGTTATGTATTTTTTCTAATAACCAAAAGATTGGTTTTGCCAAAATGGTGAGATATCCATAATCTTTCAACAACTCCAATCCTGGCGCAATCTTTTCTAAAGCACGCTCTTCTTGGGGGCCAATAAACAGCTGAGCCTTTTCAACCACAGCACTACCTTGTGCAACAGCACCTAAGGGGGTTTGCATGCCCACCCGATAGAGATCGTTGTCAATTTTTCCAGCGTAGATATCTCGTACAAATTTATCACCCGGAATCCATGCGCTAGCAAAGTAATGCTGCACCATAGCAACCCATCCGGATTGGCCAGCTGGAATCTGTGAGGGGAATGACGCTTTATTTTTTTCTATGTCTGTAAATTGGATTTTTTTATACTTCTCTCCATCCGTATAAATAGCTGGACCAGTAAAGGTGCTTGCTGAAAACGCCCCACCAAATGGTCCAATTTTTTTCTCTTGCGAGCCGTCGCGAACAATTTCTGTATAAAGAATAATTGGCGCACCGTTAGCATTTGTTTGTGTGATGCGATGACCAACATCAACCACATAGCTACCCGGAGTCAAAATAAATGTTTTTTCTAGCTTCACGCCATTGCGCTCACTCACTAAGGTCATGAATGGGTTTCCAGAACCATCTTTGCCAGAAGCAAGTAACTTGAAGGTACTGTTATGGTTTGGAAGGTCGGCATTGCCAGCTGCAATGAGGCCTGAGCGAGCAAAATATTTGTGGTTAGCGTTGTATTGAAAGAGCTCGACAGGCTCATTGTTCTCTGCAACGAGAGATTTCAAGAGTTTCGCATCGATAACATTTGCGCCATTTGCGCTAATTTGTAAAACCAGCACATCATTTTGCAAAGTAAATCGTTCTGAGCTTTCTACAGCAGCAGAGTTGCTTGCTACAACCTGTGTGGGTGCAGATGCGGCACCAGCTTGCATAGGCACATCATTTTTTTCGCTACCAGCTTTTGTTGCGGGTGAAGAATTACTGCTGACAGGTGCGCCCCCAAATAACGAGGGCTTGCCCTCATGAATGAGCCAGTTGTTATAAAGCATTAAGCCTGACAGTGCGAATACAGCCCAGAGAATTGTTTTTTTAAAGTCCATTTGCATTCACTTAATTAATGATGTGTTTGTTTTACCGCAGGATCATAACCACCGTGTGACAGTGGGTTACACCGCAGTATGCGCCATGCTGACATGCCAAAGCCCCTCATAAAACCATAATGCTTAAAGCATTCGCACGCATACTGGGAGCAGCTGGGTACATATTTGCAGTGCATTCCGAGATAGGGGCTTAACAATACTTGATAGCCCCTGATTAATTTAACTGCAACCGCGTTAACGAGCCGCATATTAAATAAGCCCTTGGATTTGAGTGCGCAGCAGATTTTTTTCTTTTTTCCGAAGTTTGCCGCGAGTGCCTCGGCCAATGGGGCTTTTGAGTTTAACCACAACATCGCTTTTTAAATCGCTTGCCTGCGCGGTTCGAATTAGTTCCCGAATCATTCGTTTTAGACGGTTACGATCTACTGCGCGCTTTGCCAGTTTTTTAGCTACGGCAATGCCCAAATCTGGCTCTATACCTTTTTCAGGCTGTGCAAAGTACAAGCCCCAACACAAACTAGTCTTGGGGCGTGTTTTAAGTAACTCTGAAATCCTTGCGCTATTCAAGGATTAAATTAAACAGCGAGGCGTTTGCGACCTTTTGCGCGGCGAGCATTTAAGACTGCACGACCACTTTTGGTTTTCATGCGAATACGAAAGCCGTGTGTACGCTTACGACGTGTTACTGAGGGTTGATATGTTCTTTTCATGATTGATCCCGGGAAAACCAAGTATTTTCCTTGTTGCGAGCCAAAAGGTCAATCAATGTAACTAAATATATAGGTATTTTTCACTATATTTACCTATTTATTTGAGTATCTCTATGAAAAATATAGAGTTTTTTCTTTTGTACACAAGTTATCCACAGCTTTTCCACGGTTTTCTGCCTTGTGGATAACTTTCGGGCGTAGCTACAATGGATCCTCCAAAAATTATGAGCAACCTACAGAATCCCGCCGCCTTGACTTCAATAAACCCATTGGGCTTTTGGGATGCCGCCTTAGGCACCCTCTCTCGCGAACTCTCGCCCCAGCAATTTAAGACTTGGATAAAGCCCCTTACCTTCATATCTTTTGATGAGAGTGAGCAGTCACTTACTATAGGTGCGCCCAACCGATTTAAGCTTGATTGGATTAAAAAAACTTTTGCAGACCGTTTCCAAGAATTAGCGTCTGAGTATTTTGGCCAATCGACTACATTAAATTTTGTATTAGATATAGATGGTGGTTCTCCAGATTTAACCCCAAAGAACAAAGAATTAACAACCGAAAATAATGAAGCCTCTGTTGCTCTTCAATCAAAGGATTTGATTGAAGATGAGGTTTTGGTTGAGGAGCAATCTTTTGAAATTGAAGATCACTCCAAACTTAATCCCAACCTAACTTTTGACACCTTTGTTACAGGTAAGGCAAACCAGCTGGCTAGGGCGGCCTCTATTCAGGTTGCCCACAACCCTGGGGCATCCTATAACCCCATGTTTCTTTATGGTGGGGTTGGGCTTGGAAAAACCCATCTGATCCACGCGATTGGCAACCACCTTCTCAAAGAAAAGCCGAACGCACGGATTCGCTATATTCATGCAGAACAGTACGTCTCTGATGTTGTTAGGGCATACCAACAAAAAGCTTTTGACCGCTTTAAGCGCTATTACCACTCACTAGACCTCTTATTGATTGATGATATTCAGTTTTTCAGCGGCAAATCTCGAACCCAGGAAGAGTTTTTCTATGCCTTTGAGGCCCTTCTAGGCAACAAATCACAGGTCATTATTACCAGCGACACTTATCCTAAAGAGATGGCTGGAATTGATGATCGCCTCATTTCCCGCTTCGACTCGGGTTTAACGGTTGCTATTGAGCCCCCCGAATTAGAGATGCGCGTAGCTATTTTGATGAAAAAGGCTGCCAACGAAGGTATCCCAATGAGTGAGGATGTGGCTTTTTTCGTAGCCAAACATCTCCGATCCAACGTTCGCGAGCTTGAAGGCGCTTTACGCAAAATTCTAGCGTTTGTTCGCTTCCATGGGCGAGAAGTCACTATTGAGGTTGCAAGAACGGCCCTAAAGGACCTTCTTTCAATCCAAAATAGACAAATTTCTGTAGAAAATATCCAAAAGGCGGTGGCGGATTTTTACAGCATTAAGGTAGCTGATATGTATTCCAAGCGAAGACCCGCCAATATTGCGCGTCCGCGCCAAATAGCTATGTTTATGGCTAAAGAGTTGACGCAAAAAAGTCTGCCGGAAATTGGCGAATTGTTTGGTGGTCGTGACCACACTACCGTTTTACACGCCGTTCGTAAGATCGCGGATGAGCGCTCGCACGATGGACAGCTTAATCATGAAATTCATGTGATTGAGCAAACCCTGAAGGCCTAGCTTTGCTTGTGGATAGCCCAATGGACAACTTTGGGGATTGTATGTGGATAAATTGTGGAAAGGTCGCGCTTCATGCAAAAATAGGGTATTGAGAAAAAGTTATCCAATATTTATGCAGCGTTTATACAGAAGTTGTCCACAAGTTTTTTTGTTTATAAGCACTTGTTTTAAATGTAGTTTTTGACTTATCCACTGAAATCGGAAGCCTTATTATTACTACTAATAAGATATATACAAGGATTTAAAAGCAATGCAATTAGTTAACGCCTCGCGAGATAGTTTATTAAAACCATTACAAGTGGTTAGTGGCATTGTTGAACGTCGTCATACTTTGCCAATTTTGGCGAATTTGTTATTTAAGAAACAAGGCGAGAGAGTTTCTTTTATTTCTACTGATATAGAAATTCAGATTACGACCAATGCTTCTTTTGGTGTTGGTGTTGAAGATGTCACAACTACAGTGGCCGCTAGAAAATTGCTAGATATTTTGCGCGCTCTACCTGAGGGCCCGGTAAGCTTGAATTTAAAAGACAATAAGATGGTTGTTCAGAGCGGCAAAAGCCGCTTTTCATTGCAGACCCTGTCTGCAGCAGAATTTCCAATTATGCAAAGTGTGGGTGAAGTTACCGCTAGCTGGCAGATGTCTCAAAAAAGTTTTCGCCAACTTATCAGTCAAGTTCATTTTGCAATGGCTCAGCAAGATATCCGTTATTACTTAAATGGCATGTTGTTGGTTATTGAGGGTAAAGAGGTAGTCGCAGTGGCTACTGATGGACACCGCCTTGCTTACTCTCAAGTTCAGTTAGCGCAAACACCATCCGGTTCTGGGCAGAGACAGGAAATTATTATTCCGCGTAAGACAATTTTAGAGTGTCAACATCTTCTTGAGGACTCTGATGAACCTTTGGAGATAAGCCTTACATCTAACCAAGTGAAATTTACATTTGGAGATATTGAACTTATCTCCAAATTGGTTGAAGGTAAATTCCCTGACTTCCAACGCGTTATTCCAAAAGGGCATAAAAATTCTCTAGTTGTTGGACGGGATGTTTTGCAAGCGGCTCTTCAAAGGGCAGCCATTCTAACAACTGATAAATTCAAAGGTGTGCGCTTCTCCTTATCACCCAATCGCATCACCGTTCAATCTACCAATGCGGAGCAAGAAGAGGCGCAGGAGGAGATTGAAACCGAATATGCTGGTGACTCTGTAGAGATAGGTTTTAACGTGAGTTACTTGTTGGATGTTTTATCGAACCTGAAAAATGAAAAAATCCAAATTAGCTTAGGTGATGCAAATAGTAGTGCTGTGGTTACCTTACCTGGATCAGAAGACTTTAAGTATGTTGTGATGCCAATGCGCATTTAATTTAGAAAAAAATGACTGAAGAAAAAAAAGCAGTAGAGCAGTACGGTGCATCATCAATTCAAATCCTAGAGGGCTTGGAAGCAGTTCGTAAGCGCCCTGGAATGTATATCGGAGACACATCCGATGGTACTGGTTTGCACCATTTGGTTTTTGAGGTTTTAGATAACTCAATTGATGAGGCATTGGCTGGCTATTGCTCTGAGATTACTGTTGTAATCCAAACTGACAACTCAATTTCTATTGTTGATAACGGTAGGGGCGTACCAACCGGTATTAAGTTCGACGACAAGCATGAGCCAAAAAGAAGTGCTGCAGAAATCGTTATGACTGAATTACATGCTGGTGGTAAGTTTGACCAGAATAGTTATAAAGTTTCTGGTGGTCTTCATGGTGTGGGTGTAAGTTGCGTTAATGCCTTATCTAAATGGTTGAAGTTAACTATCCGTCGTGATGGTAAAACCCACTACATGGAATTTGCGCGTGGCGTGATTCAAAATCGCAACATCGAAGAAATCAATGGCGTACTAACTTCACCAATCACTGTAACTGGAGAAACCGAGTTATCTGGGACAGAAGTTCACTTTTTAGCTGATGAAGAAATCTTCGGTCATGTTGAATTCCATTATGAGATTCTAGTTAAGCGCATTCGGGAGCTTTCATTCTTAAATAATGGCGTTCATATCAAATTAATTGATCAACGCACTGGGCAAGAAGAAGATTTTGCCTTTTCTGGCGGCGTAAAAGGTTTTGTTGAGTACATCAACCAAACTAAAAACGTACTACATCCAAACATTTTTTACGCAGAAGGTATCCGCCCTTCGGATTTGGGTGGCAACATTACCGCCGAAGTATCTATGCAGTGGAATGATAGTTTTAGTGAACAAGTTCTTTGTTTTACAAATAACATTCCTCAGCGAGATGGTGGTACCCATTTAACCGGCCTTAGGGCGGCGATGACGCGCGTTATTAATAAATATATTGATGAAAATGAAGTTGCAAAAAAAGCAAAGGTTGAAATTTCAGGCGATGACATGCGTGAAGGTTTGGCGTGTGTATTGTCGGTAAAAGTTCCTGAGCCAAAATTCTCCAGTCAAACAAAAGACAAACTAGTTTCAAGTGAAGTTCGTGGACCTGTTGAGGAAATTGTTGCGGAGGCTTTGAGTGCCTACCTACAAGAGCGACCAGCAGACGCAAAAATCCTTTGTGGAAAAATTGTGGATGCTGCACGAGCCCGTGAGGCTGCCCGCAAAGCGCGTGATATGACACGTCGTAAGGGTGTATTGGACGGTCTTGGTTTACCTGGAAAATTGGCTGATTGCCAAGAAAAAGATCCAACCAAGTCTGAATTATTTATTGTTGAGGGAGACTCCGCGGGAGGCTCTGCTAAACAAGGACGTGATCGTCGTTTCCAAGCCATTCTGCCGCTAAAAGGTAAGATTTTGAATGTTGAGAAAGCGCGCTTTGACAAAATGTTGGCCAGCCAAGAAGTTGTCACACTAATAACCGTGCTTGGAACGGGTATTGGCGTAGAGGAATACAAAGCTGACAAATTGCGCTATCACCGCATCATTATCATGACCGACGCGGACGTTGACGGTAGCCACATTCGTACTCTTCTACTCACCTTTTTCTATAGACAAATGCCTGAGTTGATTGAGCGTGGACATATATACATCGCCCAACCACCTTTATATAAGGTGAAGTTTGGAAAAAATGAACAGTACATTAAAGATGATGCTGAATTAAATCAGTTGCTATTAAAAATTGCTCTTGAATCAGCCTCCCTCCAATCCCCAACCGGTGAGGTAATTGAGGGTGCTGACTTGATTGAACTTGCAAAACACTATCAAGTGATTCAATCAGTGGTTGATCGTTTATCTAGAACAATTGATGAAGACGCATTACGTGCCATTGCATCCGGTACTCAACTCAATTTAGATACCGAAAAAGCTGCATATGAATCGGCAGAACGTTTAAGGACTGCTTTATCTGCTTCGCTGAATCCACTTGCACTTCCACCAGAAATTATTGTTCAAAAAGAAGATCGCACAGAGCGTTTTAGGTTATTACTGTCACGTCGTATTCACGGAAACTTAAAGTTATCAGCCATTAACTCTGATTTTGTACATGGCGATGATTATCAAAGTTTGTCTAATGCAGCCGCAGTATTGTCTGGAAAGGTTTTGCCTGGCTCAAAAGTACGCCGCGGGGATCCAGATAAAAACCAAAAAGAACAAGTTATTCAGGATTTCAGAGCTGCCTTCTCTTGGTTGTTGTCAGAGGCTGAGCGTGTACTAAGTCGACAGCGTTACAAAGGTTTGGGTGAGATGAACCCATCCCAGTTATGGGAAACAACCATGGATGCTGGATCACGCACTTTATTGCAGGTCAAAATTGAAGATGCAATTGCAGCTGATCAGGTCTTTACTACATTAATGGGTGATGAGGTTGAACCACGTCGCGCATTTATCGAAAAGAATGCGCTCATTGCACGAAATCTAGATGTTTAAGTGATGAAAAACAAAAAAGTCAAACCACCAAAGGTGGATCGGGATGCCATCACCGTAAAAACTTCACCAATCCATGGAAAAGGTGTTTTTGCTGCGAAGCAAATTAAAAAAGGCGACGCTATTATTGAGTATAAGGGTGAAAGAATTAGCTGGAAGTTGGCTGAAAAGCGCCACCCGCACGACCCTAAAGATCCAAATCACACTTTCTACTTCTCTCTAGAAGATGGACGTGTGATTGATGCTAAATACGGTGGCAATGCTGCTCGATGGATTAATCACTCATGCAAACCAAACTGTGAAACACAGGAGGGCAGCTTTGGTGGTGAGCCGCGCGTTTTTATTTATGCCAAAAGAACACTAAAGGTGGGGGAAGAGCTTTTTTATGACTATTCCCTTGATATAGAAGGCCCCATTACAAAAGAACTCAAAAAAGACTATGAATGTCGTTGTGGCGCTAAAAAGTGCCGCGGTACGATGTTGGCAATCGAAGACAAGTAATTTAATTAAACAATCAAATGCTGTTCTTATCTATTCAAGAGATTGAGGCTGCAATAAATTATTGGCGCAGTCAATCCCCCGCCAAAGGGGATGAGTTGATTTTGTGTGTTGAGGCATCCTCCCTAGCCAAGCCATATGCCACGATGATTGTCCAGGGTTCCCAGCGCATCCCAATGGACCTCTTAGAAGCGTCTGCCAAAAGTGCAATCCAAAAATACCTCACACAATTAAACATCAAAAATACTGAGCCGACCTAGGGTTAATGCTATGTAGAGTTTATCGTGGCTAGTCTATCCTAATGTTCTTATCCCATAGAGGGTAAAAAGGCTTAGGTGTGGAAGAGACAATATTAAAAACAATTGGACTAGGAAAGTCCTTCTTAGGTTTTTCTGCGGTTACAGACGTTAATTTAAGCGTATCGCGCGGATCTATACACGCGCTTATTGGCCCCAATGGCGCAGGCAAAACCACCTGCTTTAATCTGCTTACCAAATTCTTGGAGCCTACCCAAGGGCAAATTCTATTTAATGGTATTGATGTGACCCATGAGCGGCCAGCGCAAATTGCACGCCGCGGGGTGGTTCGATCATTTCAAATCTCAGCCGTTTTTCCCCACCTTACGGTTTTGGAAAATGTTCGAATTGCACTTCAAAGGGAATTAAATACAGAATTCTTTTTTTGGAAATCTGGAGCTTCATTAAATGCGCTCAACGGTCGCGCGCTGGAGCTTTTGCATGAGGTTGGTTTGGAGAGCTTTGCTAATGAGTTGGCCGCCAATCTGGCTTATGGACGCAAGAGGGCGCTGGAGATTGCAACAACTCTGGCGATGGAGCCAGAGCTGATGTTGCTCGATGAGCCCACGCAGGGTATGGGACACGAGGATGTTGAGCGAGTAACCGATTTAATTCAAAGGGTTGCAAAAGGGCGAACTATTTTGATGGTTGAGCACAATATGAAGGTTGTATCTTCGATTGCCGATCGCATTACCGTGCTTCAACGTGGGGCCATTTTGGTTGAGGGCAATTATCAAGAGGTTTCAAACAACCCCTTGGTGGTTGAGGCCTATATGGGAAGTCATGGAGGAGATTCTCTATGAGCCCTAAAGCCTTAGAGGTGGATGCTCTCCAATCTTGGTATGGAGAATCTCACATCTTGCATGGCCTTCGTTTCTCTGTCGCCGATGGAGAAGTGGTCACCCTTTTGGGTAGAAATGGTGCCGGACGCAGCACCATTCTAAAAACAATCTTAGGCCTCACCAGCAAAAGAGCTGGTTCCATTAAGGTGTATGGGACTGAAACTATTGACATGGCGACCTATCAAATAGCGCGTCTTGGTATTGGGTTTTGTCCCGAAGAGCGCGGCATTTTTTCAAGCCTAACGACGGAAGAAAACCTCCTTCTGCCGCCGAAGATTGCCGCTGGTGGAATGGGTTTGGATGAGATTTATGAGATGTTTCCCAATCTTTATGAAAGACGTAACAGCCCTGGCACCAGATTATCTGGTGGTGAACAGCAAATGCTGGCTATGGCTAGAATTTTAAGAACGGGCGCCAGATTGTTGTTGCTCGATGAGATAACCGAGGGTCTTGCGCCGGTGATTGTTCAAAAGTTGGGTGAGGTCGTATCCAAACTAAGGGATAAAGGCTTTACGATCATCTTGGTGGAGCAAAACTTTAGGTTTGCGGCGCAGTTGGCCGATAGACACTATGTTGTAGAGGGCGGTTTGATAGTTGAAGTGGTTGAGCGAGCTGAATTAGGTACAAAAGCCCAGCTACTAAACGGCTATCTAGGTGTTTAATTAAATAATTTCTAAAAGGAAAAATAATGAGACAAACTTTAATTTCGATGGCTGCCGCAGCTTTGTTTGCGGTTGCGGGTAATGCTAGCGCGGCCGACCAACCTCCTTTGAAAATCGGTTTTATTACCGACATGTCTGGTTTGTACGCTGATATTGATGGTCAGGGTGGCCTAGAAGCCATCAAAATGGCGGTTGCCGATTTTGGTGGCACTGTATTGGGCAGAAAGATTGAGATTGTTTCTGCTGACCATCAAAATAAGGCAGACATTGCTGCATCTAAAACAAGAGAGTGGATTGACCAAAATGGCGTTAACGTCATTATTGGGGGAACCAACTCTGGGACGGCGCTAGCAACAGCAAAGGTGGCGGCGGAGAAAAAACGTATCTACATTAACAATGGTGCTGGTACCTCTGCACTTACAAATGAACAATGCAGCCCGTATACGATTCACTACACCTATGACACCATCGCGATGGCCAATGGTTCTGCCAAAGGCTTGTTAGATAAAGGCTATAAAAATTGGTTTTTCTTAACGGCGGATTATGCGTTTGGTTATGCGCTCGAAAAAGATGCTTCTAATGTTGTTCTTGCGAACGGTGGAAAAGTGTTGGGTGATGTAAAGCACCCGCTCAATGCGAGCGATTTTTCATCTTATCTACTGCAGGCGCAGAGCTCCAAAGCACAAGTTCTGGGTTTGGCTAATGCCGGCGGCGACACAATTAACTCTGTAAAGGCCGCAAATGAGTTTGGCATTACGAAAACAATGAAGCTTGCGGGTTTATTGGTTTTCATTAGCGATGTACATGCAATTGGTATTAAAAATGCACAAGGTCTTTTAGCAACAACAGCGTGGTATTGGGATCAAAATGATCAAACACGTAAATTTGCTGGCCGCTTTATGGAGAAAATGAAGCGCATGCCTGGTATGGTTCAAGCTGGCGATTATTCCTCAACCATGACTTATCTCAATGCGGTGAAGGCTGCTGGAACGGATGATTCAGATAAGGTGATGGAGCAGTTACGTAAAACCAAAATTAATGACATGTTTACAAAAAATGGATATATCCGTAAGGATGGAACCATGGTTCACGACATGTATTTGTATGAGGTTAAATCACCAGCCGAAGTTAAAAGCCCTTGGGACTATTACAAGTTGGTTTCTTCGTTATCAGGAGAAAAAGCGTTTGCAATTCCACCTGATTCAAAATGCGCATTACTAAATAAATAAATCTTGGAAATTTTCGGCCTCTCCACTTCTGCTCTGTTAAGCCAACTCCTTTTGGGGTTGGTTAACGGTAGCTTTTATGCTGTCCTCAGTTTGGGGCTTGCTATTATTTTCGGCCTTTTAAATGTGATCAATTTTTCACATGGGGCTATGTTCATGTTGGGCGCGATTGTCACCTGGATGGCTGGACAGTATTTTGAAATTAACTATTGGGTCATGCTTTTACTGGCTCCATTCATTGTTGGCCTTCTAGGTATTGTGATTGAGCGCTTATTTTTACGGCGTCTTTATCAACTAGACCATCTTTATGGCTTGCTATTAACTTTCGGTTTAACACTTTTTATAGAGGGTGTTTTGCGGTCGATTTATGGCGCATCGGGCCTTGCTTACAGTACTCCCGAGTTGTTAAGTGGAGCAACGGACTTGGGTTTTATGGTTCTGCCAAACTATCGCGCCTGGGCGGTTTTCTCGTCTTTGACGGTGTGTTTTGTTACTTGGTACGTCATTGAAAAAACCAGTATCGGTTCTTATTTGCGCGCTGGAACTGAAAACCCAAAACTGGTTCAAGCATTTGGTGTTAACTTTCCACTAATGACAACCTTAACCTATGGTTTTGGGGTTGCGCTCGCCGCGTTTTCTGGCGTACTTGCAGCGCCCATCATTCAAATCTCCCCTTTAATGGGATCTAATCTGATTATTACCGTTTTTGCTGTTGTTGTAATCGGTGGGATGGGATCCATTATGGGATCCATTCTTACTGGTTTAGGTTTGGGCTTGGTAGAGGGGCTTACCAAAGTGTTTTATCCACAGGCATCGAGCACTGTAGTCTTTGCAATTATGGTGATTGTTTTGTTGTTTAGGCCGGCAGGTTTGTTTGGGCGTGAAAAATGAAGTTAGCCAAACCTATTATTCTTCTGGCTTCAATTGGTATCGCAATAGCGTTGCCGCATTTCTTCTATCCAATATTTTTGATGAAGATTTTGTGTTTTGCTCTATTTGCGGCAGCATTTAATCTATTGCTTGGATATACGGGCCTTTTATCCTTTGGTCATGCCGCTTTCTTTGGCGGGGCTGGCTATTGCGCGGGTTATTTTATGCGGGACATGGGTGTTGGTCCTGCCATAGGAATTACCATTGCCGTTTTATTTGCTGCCGCTTTAGGCGCCCTGATTGGGGGTTTAGCAATTAGACGTCAAGGCATTTATTTTTCCATGATTACTCTCGCGCTTGCGCAAATGTTTTACTTTGTTTGTGTGCAGGTGCCAGCGTCTGGGGGCGAGGATGGATTTCAGGGTATCCCGCGTGGTGATTTATTTGGTTTAATTAATTTGCAGAATGATCTGAATTTATATTATTTGGTTCTATGCCTTACTGTAGCTGGATTTTTATTTATCAAGCGAATTATTTCATCACCCTTCGGCCAGATCCTCAAGGCGATTAAAGAAAATGAGCCTCGTGCAATTTCTTTAGGTTACAACGTAAATCGTTTTAAGTTTTTGGTGTTTATCTTATCTGCAGCGCTTGCTGGTTTGGCTGGCAGCACTCAAGCATTGGTCTTGGGTTTTGAGACTCTCACTGATGCACATTGGACAATGTCAGGCCTTGTGATTTTGATGACATTGGTTGGTGGCGTGGGGACCATGCTTGGTCCATTTGTGGGTGCGCTGGTAATCGTGTTGCTTGAGCATCGAGTTGGTGAGATTGGTAGCTTTTTATCCCAAGTAACCGGCATTGCTTGGTTTAACTCACTGGGCGAGTCTGTCACGATCGTGACAGGACTGATATTTGTTTTCTGTGTAATGGCATTTCGTCGTGGCCTGGTTGGCCTCTTTATTAAACAGAAATAATTATTTTTGCTGGGCGCACGCCCAACCAATATCTGCAAGTGCCCCAGCCTTTTCGCCGTTTTCAACAGCATCACTGGCATTAGCATTGCCATCCATTGCACGTTTCGCAATACCATGCAAAATTGCGGCAATACGAAATAAGTTGTACGCCATCAAGAATGGCCAATGCTCAAGCACTGGGCGCCCAATTTGTTTTTCATACATAGCGATATATTCTGATTCACTTGGAATTCCGAGTGAGCTGAATTCAAGCCCCGCTATACCGCGCCACAAACTAGGGGGGATGCGCCAGGCCATACATTGATAGGAAAAATCTGCCAGGGGGTTTCCTAAGGTTGATAGCTCCCAATCCAAGACCCCAATGACCCGTGTTTCGGACTGATGAAACACCAAATTATCCATACGAAAGTCACCATGAATGAGGGTGGTTTCATCTTCACTGGGTATGTGTTCGGGTAACCAATCCATTAATCTGTTTAACGAGTCTGGAATGGGAATATTGGCTTCACGCACCTGACGAGACCAGCGGGCAACCTGTCGAGAAAAGTAATTGCCAGGCTTACCAAAGCTTTCCAATCCTAGCGCCACATAATCAAGTTGATGAATAGCTGCGATGGTTTTATTCATTTCGCAATAGATGGCACTGCGCTCATCCGCACTTAGCCCTGGTAATGATTGGTCTATGAATACGCGCCCATCTAAAAAATCCATAATGAAAAATGCCGTACCAATCACATTTTCATCTTCGCAATAAGCCAACATCTTCGGCACAGGCACTGCGCTATTGGTCAATGCTTTCATGACTCTGTACTCTCGATCAACAGCATGTGCTGATGGAAGTAGAACGCCTGCTGGCTTCTTTCTGAGCACAAAGTGATCATTGCCGCTGCTGATTTTGTAGGTGGGGTTTGATTGACCGCCAGTGAGCTGACTCAACTCTATCGGGCCATTCACAAGACCAATATCTTTTAAATAATGCTCGAGAGATTCTTGAAAGGAGACATTCGTCATGTTTATGCTTGGTCGTTTTTTAGAGGCCGCTCACTAGATGGCCGCCATCTACTGCAATAGTGGAACCACTCATGGCTTTACTAGCATCTGATGCTAGTAATAATAAGGGACCATTTAAGTCATCCAACTCATTAAATCGTCGCGAAGGTATGCGGGGCAATATTTTTTGTCCTGCGTCACTTAATAAAAACTCTCGATTGAGATCAGTGATCACATATCCTGGCAAGAGTGCGTTCACTCGAATTTGATGGCGTGCTAATTCAAGCGCCATCACCTTGGTACTTTGAATGACCCCTGCTTTTGAGATTACATAAGGGGCTGCTCCACCAATGACACGTTCCCCCAAAATCGATGCAATATTAACAATGCTTCCTGATGAGTTTGCGGCTATCAACCTTCTTGCAGCCTCTGTTGCAACTAGCCAAGACCCCTTTAAATTGGTGTCCATCACCCGATCCCAATCTTCCTCGGTGTGATCAAGTAATTTTCCTGTGCTACTAACACCCGCATTGTTGATGATGATGCTCGGCAGTGACCACTCAAGAATTTGATCAAAACACCGAACAACACTTTTTTTATTTGTGACATCCAACTCAAAGGCTTTGGCTTGTCCACCAAGATCCGCAATCTCGCGAACAGTAGCCTCTAGTTGACTAATGCGACGTGATGCAACTGCCACCCTCGCCCCGGCCTGAGCAAGCAATAAAGCGGAGTGTTTGCCAATACCACTGGATGCGCCAGTAATGAGCGCCGTCTTATTCTCTAACTTAAAAAGTTGCTCAAGCACCATCAATTTATTTATTTCCAATCAGTTTGCGAGCCATGCTCCAGCGATGCACTTCACTTGGACCATCATAGATTCTGAATCCGCGCATATCTTTAAAGATTTTCATCAGCTGGGTTTCCCCGGTGACGCCTTGACCGCCCAAAATCTGTACACAGCGATCCACCACACGCCACTCTGCTTCTGAGCAAATTACCTTAGCTCGACTAGATTCGAAGTTGCCATGTTCACCCCGATCTAAGAGTAATGCGGTGTCCCATATATGTAGTCGTGAAGTGTGTAGGTCCATATCGTTGTCTGCAATCATGAAGCCAACACCCTCATGCTCTCCTAGGGTTTTTCCAAAAGCTTGACGTCGTTTTGCATAAGCAATCGCAATATCTTGCGCGCGTCGTGCTTGACCCAACCAACGCATGCAATGCGTTAAACGTGCCGGCGCTAAACGAACCTGAGCATTTTTAAATCCCTTGCCTAGCTCACCTAATATTTGATTGGCCGGAATGCGCAGATTTGTGAACTGCAGGACGCCATGCCCACCTGTAAAGCAGCTATCCAGCGCATCCATATTTCTAAGCAACTCAATTCCAGGGGCATTCATGTCTGAGAGAAACATGGTTGCGCTGCCATCATCCAGGCGCGCCATGATGATTACAAAATCAGCGCCATCAGCGCCGGTGATAAACCACTTTGTACCGTTGATGATGTAATCATCGCCATCCTTGGTTGCTGTTGTGCTCAGCATCGATGGATCTGAGCCTGCACCGGGCGACGGTTCTGTCATTGCAAAACAAGAGCGGGCCTTACCCGTAACTAAAGGCCTGAGCCAACGTTCTTTTTGTTCAGGCGTGGCAATCTCCTCTAACAAATGAATATTTCCCTCATCTGGAGCGTGAATATTCATTGCGATTGGCCCCAAACTCGAATAGCCAGACTCTTCAAAGACAATTGCTTTCTCAATATGAGTAAGACCAAGCCCGCCCATTTCAACTGATGCGTGTGGTGTCAGTAGACCCGCCTTGCGCGCTAGCTCAATAAGCTCTTTGCGTAATTCATCGGAAGGCCCGTGCTCACTTTGGCGTGGATCATTTTCAAAGGGAATGATTTGATCTTTTATGAACGATCGCGTCTTTTCCTGCAGCTCTAATAGTTTTGGTGATAGTGATAAATCCATTTTTTGATTGTATAGCCACTAATTAACAATAGATTTCTTGTAAGGCTCTGTTTTATTTAGACAAGTTGGATCTCCACGCCCAGTTTAGGGATGAACGTAGATTATCGAATATTTACAAAATAATCAATAAAATCAATAGCTTATGAATTTTATTTCCATAGGAATACATAATTTTTCAAGCTTTGTTTCACGTGAAACAAACAAAATGCTATGATCATCGCCCTATCAGAGGCAAATCATGCGTTATTCAAAAAGTTTCGATGTCATAGTTGTTGGTGGCGGACACGCTGGGACTGAAGCCGCCCTTGCTGCAGCTCGTATGGGCTGCGATACGCTATTAATTACTCATAGCATCGAAAATCTCGGTGCAATGAGCTGTAATCCATCTATAGGTGGAATTGGCAAAGGTCATCTAGTAAAAGAAATTGATGCCATGGGCGGCGCCATGGCAGCAGCAACGGATGAGGCGGGAATACAGTTTCGAATATTAAATTCCAGCAAAGGCCCTGCCGTCCGCGCAACTCGTGCTCAAGGCGATCGAGTTTTGTATAAGGCAGCAATTCGTCGCCGCTTGGAAAATCAAGACAACTTAAGCTTATTTCAAGCTGCTGTGGATGACTTAATAGTGGTTGGCGATGAGGTTTGTGGTGTCTTAACCCAAATGGGCCTAGAATTTTTTGCCAAGAAGGTGGTTTTAACCGCAGGCACCTTTTTGGATGGCAAGATTCATGTTGGTTTAAATAATTATGCGGGTGGCCGTGCTGGCGATCCTGCTGCAATATCGCTTTCAGCTCGCCTGAAAGAATTAAAGCTCCCCCAGGGCAGATTAAAGACGGGAACCCCACCCAGAATTGATGGTAGAACGATTGATTTTTCGGTAATGTTGGAACAGCCGGGCGATCTGGATCCCTTGCCGGTCTTTTCTTATTTGGGTAGACCAGAAAATCATCCAAGACAGGTTCCGTGCTGGATTTCTCATACTAATGAGAAAACCCATGACATTATTCGCGGTGGTCTCGATCGTTCGCCAATGTATACAGGCGTCATTGAGGGTGTTGGGCCGCGCTATTGCCCTTCTATTGAAGACAAGATTCATCGTTTTGCCTCCCGAAATAGTCACCAGATCTTTTTGGAACCAGAAGGCTTAACTACAAATGAGTTTTATCCCAATGGTATTTCAACCAGCTTGCCCTTTGATGTTCAGTGGGATCTGGTTAGAAGCATTCGTGGAATGGAGGCGGCGGTCATCGTTCGTCCTGGCTACGCTATTGAGTACGATTATTTTGTAAATATTCGATAATCTACGTTCATCCCTAAACTGG
>Ga0364922_10110_pt1 | contig 46776 bp, 40 predicted proteins | sample ExccelJu500001D4_2_FD_206955 | JGI IMG/M metagenome (GOLD analysis project Ga0364922, IMG submission 206955) | Enriched cells from Trout Bog Lake Hypolimnion, Wisconsin, USA - BchlTB.June20.5000.01.D4 | ecosystem: Environmental > Aquatic > Freshwater > Lake > Hypolimnion/Profundal zone | place...
CCGAGACAATGGGGCCGAAACCATAGTGGGAGGCAACCATCGCGAGCATCACGGTGGAACGCCCCTTGAAACTGCCGATTTCCACGATCTCGCCATCGGCAGGGGTACAGGCAGCAAGGAGTCCGAGCAACCGAGCCTCGTTCTCACCCAAAAACCCCGGCACCTCTTTCGTCGCCCGCCACGCATTATCGAGCACACGATCAATATCTGACGGAAGCTGAATCACAAAACTATATCCTTAACGTGGGCGCGAGACTCACGATAATATCGAAGGGAAAGAAAGATGTATGGTGCGCCCGGCGAGATTCGAACTCACGACCTAACGCTTCGGAGGCGTTCGCTCTATCCAGCTGAGCTACGGGCGCTCAGCAGCCATTATACCTGAGCAGATAATAGGCGCATCAACAACTGAAGCAGATCGATCGAAGAAGATCAAAAGGGATGGATATTCCAGAATTCGGCAACCGTCTTATCGCAGCAGCCGGAGCAGCAGATAGAGCGCAATCCAGAATGGCACCGACAGCCCAACCGCAAACAGTAACCCACGCACCGCACTGAACTGTCGCGCCGACTCAGAAACAAGTAGGTCGCCATCGGCAGCGCCTGCACCACGCTTCGGGACTGCCTCGAATGGGCGATTCGAGATGGGTTGTTGCGCACGCAATGCCATAATGCTTTTACTCCCAGAGAGCCGACGCACTATCAACCGCATACTTTGATTGCACAGTAGAAATGCTGGTTGCCCGTTACTTCGTCTTTTTCTTTGTTCCTTCTCGGGCGAAATTGGGCGAACCAAGGAGGTCAACTCCGTAACTGCGCGGAACAAGTCATACTTTAGCCGTGACATCTACCGAGCAGGATCGCGCTCTGGCCAGTTTTGCCATCTATCTTCGGGTGGAAAAAGGCCTGGCACCGCTCACCGTCAGCTCTTACAGCGGTGACCTAAGGCTTTGGGCGGAGTTTCTTTCGGGGCGCGGCAAGACTGTTCTCACCGCTCAGCGGGAGGACCTCAAGGAATTGTTGCAGCATCTACTCGGCCATGGCATGGATTCACGTTCAATTGCTCGCAAGCTTTCTGCCTTGCGTCAGTTTTACCGCTTTCTACTCCTGGACAAATTGCTTGATCACGATCCCACGCTGGACATCGACAGCCCAAAACAGTGGAAGGTGCTTCCCAAGGCTCTTTCCGAAGAAGAGATGACTGCCTTGGTGGAAAGCCCCGGGGAGAGCCATGCCGCCTCCACGCAGTCGCGCATCTCACAGGCGCTTGTCCTGCGTGATCGAGCTATGCTGGAGGTACTCTACGCCACTGCCATGCGCGTCAGCGAGCTGGTGAACGTGCGCGTTGAAGACACCAAACTCGAACTCGGCTATATGCTGGTGCGCGGTAAAGGCGACAAGGAGCGCATAGTTCCCCTTGGCGCTCCTGCACAGCAAGCGCTGCGCAATTATCTGCGCGATGCCCACCCGTTGCTTGCCGGGAGCAAGAAAGCTCCGCAACTTTTTCTCGCGCGCGGTGGACATAAACTTACGCGCGAGCGCATCTGGGCGATTGTGGGTCAGGCATCAAAGGCCGCCGGCCGGCACGCCTCCCCACATATGATGCGCCACTCGGCTGCCACTCACATGGTCTCTCACGGAGCCGACCTTCGTACCGTACAAACCGTGCTCGGTCATGCCGATATTTCCACTACGCAGATCTATACGCACGTCTCCCTCGACCGCCTTCAGAAGGTATACGCAGCTCATCACCCCCGCGCCCACACTCGGGCTTCGCAAAAGGAGGACAATTGAGGCCTATTGGCGACTCACCCTCCGAACTTCCGGAAACGCCAGCCATTACGGCTCTCTCCGGATTCCTCCGAGCACTTATGCAGCGCAATGCATCGCTGCATACCGTAAGGGCCTACCGTACCGATCTCGAGGGATTCGTTGCGTTCGTCGGTTGCGAAGAACTCAAAGCAATCGATCATCTCTTGATCCGCGCATTTCTCGGGCAACTCTACGAACGCGGCTTGGGCAAGGCATCGGTTGCTCGTTCGCTCTCGTCACTCCGTTCGTTTTTCAAATGGATGGGGCGTGAGCACATGATAGAGTCCAATCCAGCTCTGCTCGTTGCTGCACCCAAGCTTCCCAGAAAACTGCCGCGCGTGCCCACCATGGAGGAGATGAACTCCGTGCTCGATTCGGAGATGCCTGAAGAGGCTGCCTTCGCCAAGCGAGACCGTGTGATCCTCGAATTGCTCTACGGCTGCGGTATTCGCAACAGCGAATTGACCGGTATCAATGTGGATGACTTACACAAACGGCAGGGAGTGATCCTGGTGCGCGGCAAAGGAAAAAAGCAGCGCATGGTTCCATTTGGAGACTCGGCACAGATTGCCCTGCATAAGTACTTGCCCGACCGCGCCCGCATCCTCGAACAAAATAAGCGCACTGGCGAGCCAGCGTTGCTCATCAACCTGCGCGGAGGCCGCCTGACTTCCCGCAGCGTAGGCCGCATCGTCAAGTCCGTCGCGGTCGCTGGCGGCCTGCCCACTGAAGTGCATCCTCACACCCTGCGCCACGCCTTTGGAACCCACATGCTGGAGGAAGGCGCGGACCTACGTGCGATTCAGGAGCTGCTTGGCCACGAGCGCCTCTCAACCACGCAGCGTTACACCCAGCTCACTACGAAACAGGTGCTGGACGTCTACGATAAAACGCATCCCCGTGCAAAATGAGACCTTCCACAAACTTGGTTAGCCCTCGGCCGCAAAATCGAAACGATCCTGAATTCGAAGACAATCGCAGGAATCCAGACTTCATCTAGGCATGAGTCAATTCAGACGGCTCTTTCATCTTCGACTTGGAACCGTTTGCCAGCTCCTCCCACATCTCTACCACTCGGCTACGCAGCTCTTCGGTAAGCCGCTCGTAAGCCAGTTCCGGTTTTTCGGTTGGGTCCGGATAGATCGGCTTGCCGACGCGAATGCGCAGCGGATGGAAACCCTGAAACCCCTTGCCGCGCGGCCAACAAAGATGAAAGCCATACTCAGCCACAGGGACGATAGGGACATTCAAATGCTGCGAGAGAATCGCCGCACCCTTCTTGAAATCCTTCGGTGGCCCGTCAATTGAACGCTCTCCTTCGGGATACATGACGAGGATTTTTCCCGCGCGGAGCCCATAAGCCCCGGCGCGCATAGCCGGAACCAGATTTGAATTTGGATCAACCGGAATCAGATGAAGAAACTGTGCAAGCTTCCGCATCGAACCGGTGCCGAAAATCTCGCTCGTACCTACATAAAAAACATTATGGAAGACCTTCCATGGAAGAGCGGCTGTCAGTATCGGCGCATCCAGGTAGCTGGCATGGTTGGGACACATCACAAATGGCCCTTCCGGAAGATTTTCCATGCCTTCCACTCGCAGCTTAAACAGCACATGGGAAGCCCACTTCACGCCTTTGCCGCTAAGCCACCATAAGAAACCAACCAATGGACGCTCATGGGTGATTGCGAGCACCTCTGGATCAGTCGTTTCACCTTCGAAAACTGTACTCCAGCCAGGCCCCTGCCGTGAGGTGGCACCCTTGCACCGGCAAACCAGGTCCACCAGTTCACGAACGGTATAAACTTCACTGGCAGCGGAATCCTCTACCTCGGCTCCGAGCCGATGAGCCAGATCAGTGAGCAACTCGACTCGCTCCATCGAATCCAATCCAAGATCGAGTTCCAAATTGTCGTCTGGATGAATTTTCGTCTTCTGTTTCCTGCCCGCAGCTTCCACCACAACCGCCATAGCACTTTGTATATCTTCGGAGGCAAGCCAAATTTGATCCTGCTCGGACAAAGTGCGCTCCTTGGCTGTGATCTCCTCGGCCTGGCCGCTAGCATGTAGCGCTAACATCTTTTTCTCGATCTCATGGCGACGCAGTTTGCGCGTGGTCGTGCGCGCAAGATCGTCCTGCCAAATGTCATAAGAGAGAATTCGTTTCGTCGATGGAAGTGTTGCCGAAATACCCTCTACATCGTAGCGAATAACCTCGCGGATGTTGACGATCTTGTGCTCGCGTAGCGCTTCAAAGTTGGGCACAATCACGCCGTGCAGTCGCTCGCTGAGCGGCTCGCCCGGTTTGCGGCTCTGGAGGCCAAGTACGCATAGCTCCTTGATCCACGGTGAGCGCAGATAGTAGGCTTCGATCTCTTCAGGGTAAACATTCTTGCCGGAGCTAAGGACGATCACGTCTTTGGCGCGTCCGGTGATGAAGTAATTTCCCTTGGCATCCTTATAACCAAGGTCGCCCGTGTAGAGCCAGCCGTCCTTTAACACCTCTGCGGTAGCTTGCGGACGGTTGTAATAGCCCTTCATCACCGATGGACCGGAGATCGCGATCTCGCCTACCAGTTGTCCATTTTCGTCCACCTTGGTATTCACTAGCTTGGCCTGCAACCCCGGCATCGGCGGGCCAATCGAACCCATTACATTGGCGTCAAGAGGTGTACAGAAGCAACCGCTCGTGGTCTCGGTCATTCCGAAGGCCTGTAGCATCGTGAAGCCGAGCGCCTGAATGTCTCGTCCGATCTTCGCGTCAAAGCGCGAACCACCGGTCACGAAGAACCGAAGATTAGGACCAAGCTGAGCATGGACCTTCTTGAAGAACACCTTGCCAAGATTGAAGCCGAGCTTTTGCGAGGCGGTGCTCATCTTTAGCATTAGCCCGAATACGCGCTCGGCAAGTCGCCCCTTCTTGGTAACCTCACCAAAGACACGCTCATGGATAAGATAGAAAAACTGCGGAACACAGCAAAAGATCGTGATGCCTCGCTCCCGTAACCCAATCATCAGTTCCTGTGTATTGAGAGAATCGAGGAACACCACCTTGCCGCCATTGCCCAGTGGCAGATAGAGATTGACCAGCTGCGCCAGCACATGGAAAAGCGGCAACACTCCCAGAAAACCGTCCCCCGGACCAACGCGGACGAACTTGCGAATGCACTCCAGCTCGGCGGTGAGATTGCTGTCGGTGAGCATTACTCCCTTGGGGTCGCTGGTCGTTCCAGAGGTGTAAATGATGGCCGAGACATCGTCTGGCTCCACCGCAACTGGCACAAAGCCCGGCCGGGCCGCCCGCGCTATCTCCTGGACGCAAGGAAGACCCTCGCGCGGAACATCCAGCATTGCCAGTCGAATAGGCCGCGCTGCCACGGCCTGCTTTGCCACGGCAAAGCAGCGCTCGTCTACAAACAGCAGGGTTGCGCCACAGTCATCGAGCAGCTTCCCAACCTGAAGCGCGTTGAAAGCCGTGTCCAGTGGAACTGCGGTGTTACCACTAGCAATGATGCCAAGGTAGGTTGCAACCCAACTTGGACTGTTAAATGCCAGGATGGCACAGCGGGTGCCTCCCGCTATGCCGGCGCCAATGCCTGAATTAACCAGCCACTGACCTACAGCATCAGAGAAGCGGCGGAGTTGCTCGTAGGTAAAACTCTCGACGGTGTGACCATCTGCTACCGTTGTGACACTGCACAATGCCGATTGCGGCGTGGTCCCTCCGGGCTGGCGCTGAATCTCGACGGCCGGAGCAGCTGGCCAGCGCTCCACAGACTCCAGAAAACAACTGTAGAACATAGAATTTCTCAGCTCCAGCACGCAGCGCTTGACTCACGCTCAAGGAATTTGCTGCCTGCCTGTCGATTAAATGTCTTAGCGCAGTTCAAACTGCGCCCCACTGCATCCGGTATTGTGCCATACCGCGCCGCACTCCGCTGCCCAGACCAACTCCGAATCTGACTGGGTCGCTCAAGATAAATGGTGATTTGGCCCTGACGTGCACTGTTCCCAGAACAAAAGCGTAGCAATGAGATGTTTTCTAAGGAATATACGCACTTCGGCGATAGAATGTCTTTCCGGGCGGGTTCATAAGAACGCATCTATCGAATGCCGCCTCCAGTCGGTAAACGTTGTTTTGGGAATTGGCATTATGTTGATGCAACCCTAACTCACAGGAGATCCTGTTCTATGAAGCGTTTTACGATTGTTTTGGCTGCTTTGGCGATGTTGATGTCCACAGCCGCGTTTGCGGAGGATGGCGCAGCTTTGTTCAAAGCGAAGTGCGCGCTGTGCCACGGTGCAAATGGCGAAGGTAAGATGGGCCCAGCTCTGAAGGGCAAAACCGATATTTCCGATGTGCTCACCAACGGTGGTAAAGCGAAGGCGCCTCATACAAAGCCTTTCAACGTGACAGCGGATCAGGCGAAGGCAATCGCTGATTATGTCGCCACACTGAAGTAGTTTTCAGGTTCCCGCGGAACCGGCCGGTGCCTTCGGGCATCGGCTCATTACTTGCATAGGAAGTGGCAGACAGCTAACCGACATTGTGTTGGCAAATTTTACAAATGGGTGGCAGAATATTCGTGCAACCTATACCTCACAGGAGATTTATCCATGAAGCGTTTTTGTATCGTTCTGGCTGCTCTGGCAATGATGCTGTCCACGGCTGCGTTCGCAGCGGAAGATGGCGCGGCTCTGTATAAGGCAAAGTGCGCTGCCTGCCACGGTGCTGCTGCCGAGGGCAAAGGGACTGCGCCGGCCATCAAAGGCAAGACCAATGTTGCCGATGTGCTTGCCACCGGCGGCAAGAAGGGCATCCACGCAAAGCCCTTCAACGTGACCCCGGATCAAGCAAAGGCGATCGCTGGCTTCTTGAAATAGTCGCCGCCGTAAAGAACAAGCCTGGCCGATGCTTCTTGGCATCGGCCTCTTTTTCAATCGTCCGCGACACTCCGCTCACATCATTGAGGTAGGTGAACCTTCCGCTAGTTCTCGAAGTCCAACGAAGATTGTGTATTCGTTGCTCGGATGCTTCAGCAATTCTTTCAGCGAATAAGTCACCGCGAAGTGCGGCGCCCGACTACGGAATGAAACTGCCATCAATTCGAACGCATGCTTCGATACCACGGCGCTCATGCAACCGGAAATCTCCGGTGCCCATTCAGGCGCAGTTGAGATGAAAACCGACGCAACGGTTTGTGTAGGCCAGTTGCCGGCGCCTCTCACCCATCGCCGTGTGCTACCCGTAAAGCGGGCACGTTCGATGTCCACACTCAGGCGTGGGGCACAGCCAAGATTAGCCTCAAAAGTGAGGGTTTCCTGTCGCCCCTGCCATCGCCACATCGCCCATTTCAAAGGCAACTGGCGCGGCGCCAACCTTGCATCCAGCAAAGGTTGATGGAAGACGCTGCCGGGCATCAGCAGCCTCACGCGAAAGCGGGACGGGCTGATCCATTCAACGCTGCTGATCTGTCCATCGGCAGCGATGGCTCCCTTCAGCCAGTGCAGAATGTGCAACGAACAATTGCGGTTGAAATGCAGAAACCCCCAATACCACACGGCCATGACCACAATTGCGACACTGACGCTCATGAGTGCGGGTTGCAGCATGGCACTTATCTCTGATGCGGTAGAGGGCGTGGAAAGATGCTAGTGCCGTAGCGGGTGGGAAGATCGCTGAGCGATTCAGAAAGCGCTGCCCGTGCCCCGCGCATCGATCCGAAAACGGCCGAGTTTACAACGTAAGATATTGATGCAAAAGCAAGAAGCAACTTGGGCACACGCGCTACTGCTACCGGTTGAACTGAAACCCCTGTATGCACGAATCCGGCAAAACTATCTTTTCCAGAAAGGTCATGGAAGGCAATATGCAACTACGCGAAACTGGAAAAGCTGGCGCGCAGATCGAGAACGCTACACGGGGATTAAACCAGAGCTCGAGACACGGGCAGCCACGGACATGGAGAGCATTGCTCTGGAACTCTCAATCATGATATAAATTCATAAATTAGAGTTCCTTGGAGCGTGCTTAAATTGCATTCCTCCAAGGGTGGAGCGCCTCGCAAGCGACTCCAGTGACACCCAACGCGGCCAAGCCTCAAACAATCCTTGAAGTGGAAGCGCGTTTCGGGTTCGATTGTTGCCCGAAAGCGTATGCGTGTGGCCCTGCCACACTATATTCCTTCGCGTGCAGCCATTTTGAATGGGCAGTATTAACCCGCAACGAGTTCAACTCGGAGGAACAGCATGAAACTGCGGCTCTTGCAGAGCCTCAACCACTTGGGACGTAAGAGCAGGATATCTCTGCTCCGTCGCTCTATCTCACTTATCACCCTTACCCTTCTCACGTCCATCGCAGCGTTGGCCGAACCGGCGGGCGGTGAAGCCGCTCTCAAGCTTCCCGACCTGCGAAGCGTCAGCTTTTTTGGCGGCGCCATTGACGGCCACAAACTTCTGCTGATCGGCATTCTGTTCTGCATCTTCGGACTGCTCTTCGGTCTGGCGATCTATACCCATCTGAAGAACCTGCCCGTTCACCGAGCCATGCTCGAGATCTCGGAGTTGATCTACGAGACCTGTAAGACGTATCTGGTCACACAGGGCAAGTTCATTCTCATTCTGTGGGCGTTCATTGCCGTGATCATCGCGGCATACTTCGGTTGGCTGGCGCCAGTTCCCGGCAAGCCAATAGGTGTCACACTACCCATTATTTTGGGATTCAGTCTTGTGGGCATTGCCGGCAGCTACGGCGTGGCCTGGTTTGGCATCCGCGTCAACACCTTTGCCAACTCCCGCACCGCGTTTGCTGGTCTGCGTGGCAAGCCATTTCCGGTTTATGACATTCCGCTCAAGGCGGGCATGAGCATCGGCATGATGCTGATCAGCGTCGAGTTGCTGATCATGCTCTGCATCCTGCTATTTGTTCCCGGCGATTATGCCGGTCCGTGTTTTATCGGCTTCGCTATCGGCGAATCCCTTGGCGCTGCTGCGCTCCGCATCGCCGGCGGCATCTTTACCAAGATTGCTGACATCGGCTCCGACCTGATGAAGATCGTCTTCAAGATCAAGGAAGACGATGCGCGCAACCCGGGCGTGATCGCCGATTGCACAGGCGATAATGCGGGCGATTCCGTTGGCCCATCGGCGGACGGCTTTGAGACTTACGGCGTGACCGGCGTCGCGCTAATCACCTTCATCCTGCTTGGCGTGCACGACCCGATCGTGCAGGTGCAGTTGCTGGTCTGGATCTTCGTCATGCGCGTGATGATGCTGGTTGCCAGCGCCGGTTCCTACTTCTTGAACCATGCATTTGCAAAAGCCAAGTATGGCAATAGCGACATCATGAATTTCGAGACGCCGCTGACCTCCCTGGTATGGCTCACTTCGGTAATTTCCATCGTGCTGACATACATCGTCAGCTACGCGATGATTCCTACCCTCGGCGGCGACAGTACACTGTGGTGGAAGCTGGCTTCGATCATCAGTTGCGGCACACTCGCCGGCGCTGTTATTCCAGAGCTGGTAAAGGTCTTCACCTCTACTTCCAGCGACCACGTGCAGGAAGTGGTCACTTCGTCGCGTGAGGGCGGAGCTTCACTGAATATTCTCTCCGGCTTCGTGGCGGGCAATTTCTCCGCCTATTGGCTGGGACTGGCGATGGTAGCTCTGATGTCTGTGGCTTACCTCGTGAGCCTGCACGGCCTGGCAGCGCTGATGCTGGTTCCGGCCGTCTTTGCCTTCGGCTTGGTAGCCTTCGGCTTCCTCGGTATGGGACCGGTAACCATTGCGGTTGATTCCTACGGCCCGGTTACCGACAACGCGCAATCTGTTTATGAGCTTTCGCTCATCGAGCAGGTTCCCGACGTCAAAGCCGAGGTTAAGAGGGACTTCGGCATCGACGTGAACTTTGATCGAGCCAAGGATCTGCTGGAAGAGAATGATGGTGCGGGCAACACTTTCAAGGCAACCGCCAAGCCCGTGCTGATCGGTACTGCCGTCGTCGGTGCTACCACCATGATTTTTTCTATCATCATGGGTCTCACCCACGGACTCACGCAGGACGTTAACAAACTGTCCCTGTTGCACGCTCCATTCGTTCTTGGCCTCATCACCGGTGGCGCCATGATCTACTGGTTCACTGGCGCCGCAACCCAGGCAGTTTCCACCGGTGCTTACCGCGCGGTGGAGTTCATCAAGAACAACATCAAGTTGGAAGGCGTCGAAAAGGCCAGCGTCGAAGACTCCAAGAAGGTCGTTGAAATCTGTACCCAGTACGCGCAGAAGGGTATGTTCAACATCTTCCTAGCTGTCTTCTTCGCCACCCTGTCCTTCTCCTTCATCGAACCTTTCTTCTTTATCGGCTATCTGTTCTCCATCGCGATCTTCGGCTTGTATCAGGCCATCTTTATGGCCAACGCCGGCGGCGCATGGGACAATGCCAAGAAGGTCGTGGAGACTGAGCTCAAAGCCAAGGGCACTCCGTTGCACGATGCCTGCGTCGTCGGCGACACCGTGGGCGATCCCTTCAAGGACACTTCTTCGGTCGCCATGAACCCAGTTATCAAGTTCACCACTTTGTTCGGGCTTCTCGCGGTTCAGCTCGCTGTGTCGCTGAATTCCAGAAACGAACTGTTGACCCATGTGCTGGCGCTGGTCTTCTTCATCGTGTCGGCAACCTTCGTCTGGCGCAGCTTTTACAAGATGCGCATTGTCAAGGAACTATAGTCGGAAAATTGCGATACACGGAAACGCCACCCATCAGGGTGGCGTTTCTGTTTTCGCGCGACCGCTCCTGCTATGCTGTTGCCATGGATCCAGTCGCGCTGACCCGTCAGCTTATCGACATCGAATCAATCACTGGCACGGAAGGCGCCGTAGCCACGTTTCTTGCTGGGTACGTGGAGGAGCTGGGATACGTCGTCGAACACATGCCGGTGGAAGGCGAACGCTTCAACCTTTATGCAAAACCCGCGCATGTAGATCAACCTGCGCTCGTTTTTTCCACTCACATGGACACGGTTCCTCCCTTCCTGCCGTCCCACGAAGACGCGGACAATATCTACGGGCGCGGAGCCTGCGACGCCAAAGGAATCATTGCCGCGCAGATTGCTGCGTGTGAACGGCTCCGCTCAAGTGGAGTCTTCGCTGGCCTGCTTTTCGTCGTTGGTGAAGAGCGCGACTCGTTGGGAGCTGCCGTCGCCAACAGAAACCCGCGCGGATCACGATTCCTGGTCAATGGAGAGCCCACTGACAACCGTATAGCCGTTGCCTCCAAGGGCGCACTGCGCGTTGAAGTAACGGCGCGGGGACGCATGGCTCACTCGGCCTACCCAGAGCTGGGCGAATCGGCGATTGACAAACTGCTGGACGCGCTTCAAGCCTTGCGTGCGATGCCACTTCCGCGCAATCGGGAGATCGGTCCCAGCACGGTCAACATCGGCATCATCGAAGGTGGCCGCGCCACCAACGTCATTCCGGATTTCGCCAAGGCACAGCTGCTCTACCGTCTCGTTGCACCATCCCGGGAACTCCGTGCGGAGATTGTCTCCGCGGTGGGTTCGCTGGCTGAAGTGCAGTTCGTTCTTGATATTCCTTACATGCGATTTCTTACCGTTCCAGGCATTCCAACCATGACCGCCTCTTTCACCTCAGACGTTCCGCAGCTGTCGGAATGGGGCAAACCTGTGCTGCTGGGTCCGGGCTCGATTCTTGTTGCGCATACAGATCAGGAGTTCATCTCCAAAGCAGAGCTCACGAAGGCGGTTGATCTGTACGTACAGATCGGTACGTTCCTGCTGAGTTGATCGAGTGTCCTGACACTACGAGAAGTGTGGGCCAGAAATGTACAAAGTGGAGGATGCCGGGAAGCATCCTCCACTTTGTCAGTGCACTTATCTCAGTCTTGCAGTTCGCCTGAGAGATACGTATTGTAAGCGGCTAAGTCCAGCAACCCATGCCCACTCAGATTAAAGACAATAACCTTCTTACGGCCTTCCTCGCGAGCCTTGATGGCTTCATCCACCACGGCGCGAATCGCGTGCGACGACTCCGGCGCGGGTATCAGTCCCTCGGTGCGGGAAAAGAGAATGGCAGCCTCGAAGACCGAAGTTTGCGGGTAAGCAACGGCTTCGAAGAGTCCAAGCTTGTATGCGTGGCTCACCGCCGGAGACATGCCGTGATAGCGCAACCCACCTGCATGGATCGAGGGCGGCATAAAGTCGTGGCCCAACGTATACATATTCATTAGTGGCGTCATGCCTGCGGTGTCGCCGAAGTCGTAACGAAGTTCACCCTTGGTCAGCGACGGGCAGGACGAAGGTTCCACGGCGATGAGTCGATATTGCTTGCCCTCGGTGATCTTCTTCCGCATGAAGGGGAAGCTGATACCCGCAAAGTTGCTGCCACCGCCAGCGCAGCCCACCACGATGTCCGGCTCTTCGCCTGCCTCCTCCATTTGCTTGATCGTTTCTTCGCCTATCACCGTCTGATGCAGGCACACGTGGTTCAGTACGCTGCCCAACGAATACTTGGTGCCAGGGTTGGTGACCGTATTCTCTATCGCCTCACTGATGGCAATGCCTAGGCTGCCCGGACAGTCAGGGTCCTCGGCCAACCGCTTGCGCCCAAACTCCGTCTGCTCACTCGGGCTGGCATACACCGTCGCCCCATAGGTCTGCATCATCAGGCGGCGATATGGCTTCTGATCATGGCTCACGCGAACCATCCATACAGCGCACTCAAGGCCAAAGAGCTGGCACGCCAATGCCAGCGATGCGCCCCACTGCCCCGCACCCGTCTCAGTGGCGAGGCGGCGGGTACCCGCGAGTTTGTTGTAATACGCCTGAGGCACCGCAGTGTTAGGTTTGTGGCTGCCCACCGGGCTCGAACCTTCGTACTTGTAGTAAATATGCGCGGGCGTGTTTAGTGCCTTCTCCAGGCGAACCGCTCGCAGCAGGGGTGTCGGACGCCACAGCGCATATACGTCGCGCACTTGCTCGGGAATCTCAATCCAGCGCTCCGCGCTCATTTCCTGGGCTACCAGGTTTTCCGGAAAAATCGCGTACATATCTGCCGGCGATATCGGCTGGCGCGTGCCAGGATGAAGCGGTATGGCCATAGGCTCGGGAAAATCCGCCGGCAGGTTGTACCAGTGGGTGGGAATTGAGGATTGTGGCAATGTGAAACGAGTCCGCATAGTTTACTGAACCTCACCGTCGGATGGAGTAATTTGAGAGTAATTGAGCGACTCCGGTGGGTCAATGTTTTCGCGAGTCAGAAGCAACATTTCTGAAACATTGACGACTTTGCGCAGCGCTCTGACGCTCCGAAGAAAGGAACTGCTGCTTACCTGGTTTTTCTGGCCATGCGGGACTCGCCATCCTGCTTCGCGTTACACTTGTCGGCATGAGCACGAGCCAGCCCAACGCTCTCGTCCACGCCTCCTCCGCATATCTCCGCTCCGCGATGAACCAGCCTACCCAGTGGCAACAGTGGGGTCCGGAGGCCTTCGTTCGCGCCAAGTCAGAGGACAAACCTATCCTGCTCGATATCGGCGCGGTCTGGTGCCATTGGTGCCATGTTATGGATCGTGAGTCATACGAATCAGCCGAAATCGCGGCGATTCTCAACGCTTACTTCATTCCGGTAAAAGTGGACCGTGACGAGCGCCCGGACGTGGACGCTCGTTACCAGGCCGCCGTCGCTGCCATCAGCGGACAGGGCGGCTGGCCGCTCACGGTCTTCCTAACGCCGGAAGGCAAACCATTTTTCGGTGGAACTTACTTTCCTCCCCAGGACGCTTATGGCCGCCCCAGCTTTCAGAGAATCCTCTTAGCGATCTCGGAGGCTTTCCGCGAGCGTCGTGATGAGGTGGAGAAGGAAAGCGACGGATTGATGCACGCGCTGGCTCACTCTGAAGGAATGGTCGGCCACAGGGGAGCATTTTCTCCAAAGATCATAGAGGAGATGGTGCAGGCAGCGCTTGGCGCGTTTGACCGTGAGAATGGCGGCTTCAGCCATGCCCCGAAGTTTCCCCACCCACCCGTCATCGATTTGCTGCTTGATTGGTATGCGCGCACCGGTGAAGTGCAGGTGGAGCATGTGGTAACCACAACTCTTGAGAAGATGGCACGCGGTGGAGTCTACGACCAGCTCGCCGGAGGCTTTCACCGTTACTCCGTCGATGAGCGCTGGTGCGTGCCCCACTTCGAGAAGATGGCCTATGACAACTCAGGGCTAATGAAGAACTACGTGCACGCTTGGCAGGCCACCGCTAATCCGTTCTTCGCCGAGGTGGCGCGCGACATCATGCGATGGCTGCGGGAATGCCTCAGCGACCGCACTTTAGGCGGCTACTACGGCTCGCAAGATGCGGATATCGATCTGCACGACGACGGCGATTACTTCACATGGACGCTCGCCGAAGCCCGCGCCGTCTTAACACCGGATGAACTCACCGTCGCCGCTGCACATTACGACATTGGAGAACGCGGCGAGATGCAGCATGATCCTGCGAAAAACGTGCTCTGGGTAAGCAAACCCATCGCGGAGATCGCCGCCAGCCAGAATCGCACTCCGGAAAAGACGGCGGAATTACTGGCCTCAGCGAAGCAGAAGCTCTACTCCGCACGCCTCGAGCGTCCCACTCCGTTCATCGATCGCACGCTTTACACAAACTGGAATGCGCTCTGTATCTCTGCCGTACTCCAAGCCGCCCGAGTGTTAAATGACGAAGCGGAGCAGGAGTTTGCGCTACGCTCGCTCGATCGCCTCCTCGCTGAAGCATTTCGGCCGGCACTAGGTCTGCTGCACGTGATCGCCTATGCTGAAGGCGGAGCAAGCCAGCGGCCTGCTGGAGTACTCGATGATTACGCCTTCACCATATTGGCCTGTCTGGACGCCTATGAGGCGACCGGCAATCTGCGCTATATAGCCAGCGCTGAAGAGATTGCCACGCGCATGATCTCTGGCTTCCACGATGAGAGCGGTGGCGGCTTCTTCGATCTTGATAGCGCCTCCTCCACCGATTCGGATGGAGCGCTGACCGCGCGGCGAAAGCCGTTTCAGGATTCGCCGACTCCCGCAGGCGATTCCTCCGCAGCACTGGCATTACTGCGACTCCATGCCATCAACGGCGACGCACGCCTACATGACCTCGCCAAGGAGACGCTTGAGGTCTTTGCCGGGGTCGCCGGACAGTTTGGCATATACGCGGGCGCCTATGGTGTGGCATCAGTCTGGATGGCGCGCTCGCACACGCTGGTGGTGGTGGTCGGCGAAGGCCCGCAGGCAGCTGAGTTATATACCGAAGCTCTCAGCCCCTTTGCGCTGAACAAGATTGTGCTCAGAGTGAGAAATGCTGCGAGTCTACAAACAACCTTACCCCCGGCTCTGTCGGAATCCCTCTCCGCTGTTCCCGGATTGCAGCGCGGTGCCGCCTTTGCGATGCTATGCAGCGGCTTTACCTGCCTGCCACCTGTTCATACGCCAAGTGAGCTGCGCAGCGCATTGCGAAGCGCGACTAGAACGGAACGGACGTGAAACACGGACGTAAAACTATGTTATCTACCTCTTTCTTTACCTTGGCTTCTCACAATAATTCGACCGGCAGCACAGCTTCGCGCTAGAGTGAATGTATGCCCACCAAAGCGAAACAACCGAAAAAGTCGGCGGCAACCAAGAAATCGATGAAGAAGCCCTCAGCTAGAACCTCGAATGTGGTCCCCAAGACAGCAACCAAGAAGACCGCAGTCAACGGTTTTCATCCTGGAACCTACATCGTGCCGCGTGGACACGTAAGCATTGCGGTGCCAACCTTCTGGAGTTTGCGACAGACAAATGACGATATACAGGTGGAGTCCGAGGCCAGCGAGACCACGGTCATAGTGACCGCATATAAGCGGAATGCTAACGTCAAATCCCTGGATGCGCGCGACTACCTGAAACACTTTCTTGATACGGCTCCCGTGGCCGGACGCCTGCAGACCGGCGATAGCACTAAGCAGCGGGCAAGTGCTCGTTTCCGCGACGAGGAAGGCGACAACTGGTTCGTCCGCTTCATTTCCAACGGGCAGACACTATTGCTGGCAACCTGCCACAGCAATCGTCCTCTGACTTCGCGCGACGGTAAAACTGGAGTTGCCGTTCTGGACTCGATCAAGTTGAAGGCGCGGGGGTAAGCTTGCGCCACGGCAGCATTGAATCATTCTTTCTGGAGGGCTCCGCCGGAAGGCTCGAAGCATTGCTGAATCTCGGCGTGACTGGTGCGCCGTACGCGTGCCTGGCTTGCCATCCGCATCCGCTCTTCGGCGGGACCATGCACAACAAGGTTGTCTTCCACGCCATGAAGGCGCTGAATGCCTTCGGACTCCCGGTGCTGCGCTTCAATTTTCGAGGCGTGGGCACCAGCGCTGGCGAGCATGATTACGGACGCGGAGAGATCGCCGATGTCAGAGTCGCTCTCGATTTTTTGGCCCAGCGATTCTCCGTACCCCTCATCTTCGTTGGATTCTCTTTCGGCGCTGCCATCGGGCTGCGTGCGGCGGTACCGCATCCCCGTGTGGAAGCGCTAGTTTCGCTGGGCACTCCGCTAAATGCAGATGGGCGCGAATACACCTACGCGTTGCTGCATGAAAGCAAGCAGCCCAAGCTCCTCATCAGTGGTGACCATGACGAGTTTGCACCCCCGGAGCAGCTTGCGCGGGTGTTTGCCAACGCAGCCGAACCCAAGCGCCTGGTCGTGATTCCCGGAGCCGACCATTTTTTTACCGGAGAACTCGACCAAATGTCCGCCGCCCTCAGCGCATGGCTTCACGAAGTCATCGGGCTGGCAGCGCCTCCTGCCGTATAATCTTCACGCCATGACTGCGATAGACAAATCCTCCGACAACGAGATACCGACACGCCAGATGTGCACCATCGCGCGCGAGATTTTTCAACACGCGCTGGAGGAGAGCAGCATCGAGCGCGGATTCAGCCGCAAACTCCACTATGAACGCGGTGTCCTGCAGGTGGGGGATGACCTCTACGACCTCGGCACTTTTTCCCGGGTCTTCGTAGTTTCCTTCGGAAAGGCGGCGCACAGCAGCCTCGAGGCGCTGATGACTCGTCTCGGTTCAGGTGTGGGAGCAAGCGGGATTGTCTGCGCACCCACGCTACCGGCGGCCCAGGTCTTCGGTTTCCGCTATTTCGAAGGCGGCCATCCCATGCCGAACCACGAATCGATGCGTGCCGCCGAAGCTATTCTCCGCGCACTGAATTCGATGAACTCACGCGCACTTGTCATCTACCTGATAAGCGGTGGTGGTTCGGCAATTGTCGAAAAACCGATCAGCGATGAGATCTCTTTCGAAGAACTGGTGCAGACCTACCAGGTCTTGGTGCACTCAGGCGCGCCTATTACCCAAATCAATGCGGTGCGCAAGCACCTATCAGCTGTGAAGGGCGGGCGCTTGGCCCTGGCCGCCGATCCGGCTCAGCAGCTTTCCATCATGATCTCCGATGTGCCGGATAACGCGATGGATTCGTTGGCCAGTGGACCGACCATGCCGGATTCCAGCACGTGCGCGCAGTGCTATGACATCGTGCAGCAATACGATCTGCTGCCGCGCTTACCTAAGAGCGTGGGCCGACTGTTTCAAACGCGCGCTCTGGAAGAAACCCCAAAAGCCGGCGATCCGATCTTCGAGCGAGGGCGCTGGTGGGCCGTGCTCTCCAATGTTTCAGCTCAAAAAGCCGCTGTGGAGCGCGCGGCGATGCACGGATTCGCCATTCAGATCGATAACACCTGCGATGACTGGGATTACCGTAAAGCGGCCGACTATCTCCTCGAGCGCGTGCGCGAGTTACGCAAGGGAGTCTCTCGCGTCTGCCTGATCTCAGGCGGCGAAGTTACCGTAACTGTTGATCAGAAGCCCGGAAGGGGCGGACGCAACCAGCAGTTCGCACTCTACTGCGCCGAGCGAATCAAAGGAGAGAACATCGCCGTGCTTAGCGGCGGAACCGACGGTATCGATGGCAACAGCCCCGCCGCCGGCGCCGTAGTGGATGGAACCACAGTCGCGCGAGCACTCGGCAAAGGATTGAGCGCGGAAGCCGCTCTCGCGGGCTTCGATGCGTATCCTTTTTTTGATGCCCTTGGCGATACCATCATGACCGGGTATACCGGAACCAACGTGCGCGATGTGCGAGTGCTGCTGGCTTGGTAGCTCCAGCCCCGCCTCAGAAGAACTTGGCTATTCCCTCTTCGAGCACATGCACGCGCTCCGTTACGCCGAGGCGGAGTGCGCCGGAGAGCAGGCGCTTCACCGGCTCGTCGACAGGTTCCTGCGAGAGCTTGAAGGTTCCAAAGTGCATTGGGATCATGTGACGGGCGTTCAAATCGGCAAAGCCGTGTAGCGCGTCTTCCGGACTGGCATGCACCGCGCGGAAGCTCTCCGGGTGGTAGGCCCCAATAGGAAGCAAAGCAACATCGGGATGGAGGCGCTGGCCGATCTCGTGGAAGCCGCTGAAGTAGGCTGTGTCTCCCGAGTGATAGATCGTGTGGCCGTCGCCGCTAAGGCAGTAACCGCCATAACCGCGGTGCATATCCCGGATGACCCGTGCTCCCCAGTGCTTGGCTGGCGTGGCTGTAATCAGTGTTCCTCCAAGCTGGAATTGCTGCCACCAGGCTAACTCCACCACGCGATCAAAGCCGAGGTCGAAGACGAGATCGGAAACGTTGTCCGGCACAATGAGCAGCGGCGTGCGACCACTTTTAATTCGGGTGGCGCGGGCAAGTGCACGCAGCGATGGACGATGCAAATGATCGAAGTGCGCGTGCGTTACCAATACCGCATCAAGCGGCGGGAGATCCTGGATTCGTAGGCCCGCCCGGCGCAACCGCTTGAGAACGAAGAGCCACGGAGCAAAGATCGGATCGACTACTATGTTTGAACCGCCAACCTGCAGGAAGAAAGAGGCGTGACCGATGAAAGTGACTCCCATCTGTCCCTGGGCGGCAAGCACGGGACGATGGGTTCGGCCAGTGCGCTTGGCCATTGCGGAGTGTCTTACCAGCCGGCTGAGTTGGCCCGCCTTCTTGCTGATGTTAACCTTGAGCATCCTACTCCATTGGACGCGGAATTAGCCGTCCACGATCCATATGGTACGCCCCCGGCCGCGCATACGCCGTTTGCGCCCTGGAATTAATCAACTCTTTGTAATGGAAAGGCAGGCACTGCTGTGAAGATCGCATATTTGGGATTGGGAATTATGGGCCGCGCAATGGCCGTAAACCTGGTAAAGGCCGGACACGACGTGACGGTGTGGAACCGGACGCCAAAAACTGTTGTAGGCGCGCACACAGCGGCGACTCCGGCAGAGGCAGCAAAGGATGCCCAGGTCGTCTGGATCTGTGTGGCTGACACGAAGGCAGTCGAGGCAGTGCTCTTTGGTCCCGGCGGAGTAGAGACGGTGCTTCAGCCCGGAATTACAGTGGTTGATTCAAGCACGATTGCGCCTCGTGCAACGCGCGACTTTGCCGCCCGCGTTCGTGCCAAGGGTGCGGAGTTCGTGGACGCACCCGTCACCGGCTCGAAGATTGCCGCCGAGAACGCACAATTGCTTTTCATGGTGGGCGGACCAGAAAAGACCGTCACAGCGCTCGATCCTCTCTTCTTGGCCTTGGGCAAAAAGGCGATTCGTGTTGGCGAAGCTGGCGCGGGCGAGAGCGCAAAGATCGGAATGAATCTGATGGTCGCCGCTATTTTTCAGGGCTTCGCCGAGGCGCTCAGCCTCACCGGCAAACTCGGAGTGCCCCCTGAAAAGCTCATCGAACTCATCCAGTCGTCCATGGTCAGCAATGGTGTGGTCGACTACAAAGCCAGCTCAGTGCTTAAGCAGGACTGGTCTCCGAACTTTCCGATACGCCTGATGCTGAAGGATATTCACCTCATGCTCGATGCAGCCCGAGAGGAGAAGCTCGAGTTGCCTGCGCTCAAAGAGATTGAGAAAATTTACCAGAAGGCTGTCGATGCCGGTCACGCAAATGACGACTATGCCGCAACCGTCGAAACAGTAAAGAATCTTTAGGATTCTCGCAGTGCACATAATACGGGCTCCTGCCTTTGCAAGAGCCCGTATGTATTACGAGAAATCCCTATGCTCCCAGGTACTCCACATGCACATAGGTTCCAAGACGCACGTTGTAGGCGAGGTACCATCCTACGTGGTCCGGGTCGTCATAGATCACGATTGAATCCGAAGCCCAATCCCAGTCGGAGCAGAAGCCGACGTCGTAAGGCGCTACGCTGAAATAAAATCCGCCAAACCAGAAGCGGCCCGGCCCGCCTCCAGCGAGACGCCAAACGTGGCTGCGGCCAATCTCACCAGGAAAGTGCCCATGTTCCCAGGCATGGTCGAGACGGTAGTGAGAATCATTGCGGCCCGTGTCATGGCCAACCCATGTGTCATTCGCGTGCACATGCGGCGCTGCCGGATGGCCCTCCTCGCCTTTCATCACATGCCGGTTCTCCATCTTCGGAGCGGGAGCAGCTGCATGTCTCTCCGGCGCGGGGCCGTGCGCGGGAATGTGGCCACCTCCGACCTCATGGCCACCAACGGGGGCTCCTTCATGACCTCGCTGTTGGGCGAATACCCCAACCGAGCAGATCAGTAAAGCTACAATCAATCCAGCAATCTTTTTCATTCTATTTTCCCTTCTCGTGACGCTTGCGATGTTGTTCGTTCTACCAGATTCAACTTGCCGAAGCGTGCGCCCTCCAGCTTTCATCAGCCAAATCTAACAGTGGTAGAAACACCGCAACTGAAAAAAGTTGCTAACGGCGGGTCAGTTCCCGGGCTTCCCGCTTCATGCGCTTGCCACGGCTCAACAGGGTAAGAGCATACGCAACGTGGACCACCCAGACGACGATGTAAGCAGCATAGAGATATCCGCTATTGGGGCCGGTCATTGTGCCTCCTCCGCTTCCAGCGACGCCTGCGCGTGTGCCTCTTCTAGCGCGTGTTCTTCTATCGCCTGCCGGTAGCGTACCCACACAAACATCAGCGCCAGCATGGCGAAGGCGGCAAGGTTCCACAGCACCGCCACCCACATGGCAGGCGCCAGTCCTGAACCCTCGCCACCGCCGATCACCGGCTGCGGATGTTGTGTGCGGAACCAGCGGATAGCCATATACACGATTGGAACATCGATAAATCCGAATATACCGAGCGTGGACGCCAGCACTGGAATTTGCCCGCCCGTAGCGTAGTGGCGCAACACCAGGTAGCTCACATAGATCAACCAGAGCACCAGCGTACTCGTGAGGCGCGCGTCCCACGTCCACCAAATTCCCCAGATCGGCCGCGCCCAGATTGGCCCAGTGAGCAGTACGATTGTGCAAAAGGAAACTCCCACCTCCGCCGAAGCCAAAGCCAGCGCATCCGCACCCGTACTGCGCCGGATCAGATACCAGACAGACGCTAGGAAATTGACGAAGAACAACAGGAAGGCCACCCATGCCGAAGGCAGATGGTAGTAAAAGATGCGCTGCACATCCCCCATCGTCGCTTCCCTGGGCGCTATGAACATGGCCTGGCAGAAGCCGTAACCGAGCAGCAGAACCGTGAGCACTGCAAAAGCTTTAAATAGACTTTTCATTCCGCGTTCAGCACCGGTTCAAACAAGATCAGGCCGACGGTGGTGAAAACCAGATCATACACCGCAAGCAAGCGTATCCAGAAGGTTGCGGGGTTGTCGCCAGTAAGGATCGACGTTGTGGCATCTACCATGGCGAGCAGCGCCGGAATCGAGATTGGGAACAGAATTAACGGCAACATGATCTCGCGGCTGCGGGTGCGAATCGAGAGCGCCGCAAAAAAAGTTCCATTCACCACCAGCGCCCAAGTCGCCAGCAGGGCCACCACCAGCAACTGCCACACCGGGCCAACCGAGCGAAGATTATAGAAGACCACAAACAACGGAACCATCAACACTTCAAGGATCGAGACAAACATGAAGTTGCCCAGAGTCTTGGCTAGAAATAGCGCCTGTGGAGGCGCAGGCGAAAGCCGGTAGGCGTCCAGCACCTGGTTGCGCAACTCGCGCATCCACGTCTGGTTCAGCGCCACTACGGTGGCAAACAGAATGGCTACCCAAAGTAAGCCACCCGCAATTTTGCGCGATTCTTCGGCTGTGGGATCGAAGCCGAAACTGAATATGACGACTACCAGCAGCGCAAAGAACAACATGCTGTTGATGGCGTCTTTGGAGCGCCATTCAAGCCGTAAATCCTTTACCAGCGAACGGCGCGTGATGGCCCAGAGACTCGGAGCGGAGGTCACGGTTGAACCTCCATTTCGCCTCGCAGCGGTTTCGCTCGCAATGCGGTGCGCTCTTCGGCAAGGTATGGCGTGAGCAGGCGCGCAGGTATTCCCTTTTCGCGTGCAACCAAGCGCCCTGCATCCAGCACGATGCACTCGTCTGCGACTGGCTCCAGCAGCGCGGCCTGGTGTGTAACAACCAGGATCGTGGTTCCCTCATCGCGCATCTTCGCAAGCAGGCTCGTCATTTGCTTGGCGGAGCGCACGTCCACGTTGGAGAAAGGCTCGTCAAGAAGAAGCAGCTCGGGAGCGTGCACAATGGCCCTTGCCAATGAGATACGCTGCCGCATGCCCTGCGAATATTGGCCGACGCGGCGTTCCAGCGCAGGATCCAAGCCAACCGTGCGTATCGCTTCTTCGCAGCATGAACGGTCGTTGATCCCGTAGAGCGCGGCAAAATATTGCAGGTTTTCCAGCGCCGACATTTCATCGTAAAGCAGCGGGGCGTGGCCCATGTAGCCAAAGCGCGTGACAACCGCGCGGATATTCTCTGAGCCAAGCACCATGACCGTACCGCGCGACGGCGCAAGCAACCCGGCGATTACGCGCAACAAGGTGCTCTTGCCCGCACCGTTTTCGCCCAACAGAACGTATATACCGCCAGGGGCAAACTCAGCGCTAATGCCACGCAACGCAGCGAAGCGCCCAAAGTGGCGCACAACGTCACGCACGGAAACAGCAGATTGTTGTTGCGCCGTATCAGTCACGATCAATGGAAGTGTATCGCGTCCTCTCTGGATTGACGCAAAACGGCAAAGAAATGGGCGGGCGGCTAAGAATTTTAGTGCCCCATCGCAGGTGTGGCGGCCTGGGCCTTTTCCGCTGGTGCCGAGGGCGACCCTCCACTGTCACCTGGCTGCGCCGGAGCATACTTGGAGGCACATTTCGCTTGAAGCTGCTTGGCATGGAATACACCATCGTGTCCGTAGCTGCCCTCGGCAAGTGCCTGCGCGTTGTCTTTGAATGTGTCTGGCGGAGCCTCCGTTCCGGAATAAACTACGTTGAGGGTCCGGCCCTGCTCGGCCAAAGTGAACTCAACATGGGTTCCCTGACGATGAATGGAACCGGGTTGCACGTTTCCGGCCACTCGCAGGCGTTTGCTGTAAACGCCGTCGCCCATATCGTTCATCTCTTTGATCGTCACGTAGTAGCTCTTGCTCTCCTGCACGCCGCTCGCGGCAAGATATGCGAGGCCCGCTACAATAACCAATATTGGCACACCAAACTTCAGATACTTATTCATTCTTCACCCAGAATAGAATCCGCAAGCCAGAGCACAGCTACCGGGCTGCCGCTCTCTCCCCGATCGCAAAAAGAGTACTTTCCCCCTGCCTGGCGGTCAAGCAATGCTGGCATCTGGATTGGATGCCGAGACAGCGCTGGAGACTCAGGAGAAGTGCATTACTTCGCCTCAGCGCCTCGCATCGTATAATGAGCACTTAGCTATATGTAAAGGGGTTTGCAGGAATGAGTGCAGCAGACGGATCCAACGGCAACGGGAGCAGCAATATTTCACCACAGGAAATTCCCTCTGAGGGAATCATCAAAATGCGCAAGGAGTGGATCGCGCGGCGGCGCGAAGAAGCCACCCGCAGCGGCGACGGTAACATAACCCAGATGCACTTTGCGCGCAAAGGTCGGGTCACGGAAGAGATGCTCTATGTGGCCGAGCGTGAGAAAATTTCGCCGGAGCTGGTGCGCACAAAGATCGCCGAAGGAAAGTTGATCATTCCCGCAAACATCTGCCATCCCGAACTCGAACCAATGTGCATCGGCGTGGATTCGCTATGCAAGATCAACGCCAATATCGGAAATTCGTCGGTAACCTCGAACGTGCAGGAGGAGTTGAAAAAGCTCCATACCTCGGTGCATTACGGCGCCGACACCATGATGGACCTCTCAACCGGCGGCGATATCCACGGCATCCGCGAGACGCTGTTGCGCCACTGTCCTGTGCCCATGGGCACAGTGCCGATCTACGAAGCTGTTTCTCGTGTCAAACGCATTGAAGACCTCTCGGCCCCGCTGATGCTCGAAGTCATCGAAGAGCAGGCTGCGCAGGGCGTGGACTACATGACCATCCATGCCGGTCTCCTCGTGCAGTATCTGCCGCTGGTGGCCCGCCGCATCACCGGCATCGTGAGCCGTGGTGGCGCAATGCTGGCGCAGTGGATGGCACACCATCACAAACAGAATTTCCTCTACGAGTGCTTTGACGACATTTGCAAAATAATGGCGAAGTATGACGTAAGCTTCTCCCTGGGCGACGGACTGCGCCCCGGTTGCATCGCCGATGCCAGCGATGAAGCTCAGTTTGCAGAATTGAAGACCCTGGGTGAGCTCACGCGCATCGCCTGGAAGCATGATGTGCAGGTAATGATCGAAGGGCCGGGACACGTGCCCATCGACAAGATCAAGGAGCAGGTGGACAAGGAAGTAGAGTGGTGTGACGGCGCTCCGTTCTACACCCTGGGTCCGCTGGTGACCGATATCGCACCGGGGTACGATCACATTACCTCCGCCATTGGCGCGGCAATGATCGGCTGGTATGGCGCGGCGATGCTCTGCTACGTGACTCCCAAGGAACACCTCGGACTGCCCAACGAGAAGGACGTGAAAGACGGGATTATCGCCTACAAGATCGCTGCTCACGCGGCCGACCTGGCGCGCCATCGTCCCGGAGTGCAGGACCGCGACAACGCTCTGAGCCATGCCCGTTACACCTTCGACTGGGAAACGCAGTTTGGGCTCTCTCTTGACCCGGAGACTGCTCGTGCCATGCACGATGAGACGCTCCCCGACAAGTTTTACAAGGACGCCTCGTTCTGCTCGATGTGCGGACCGAAGTTCTGCTCGATGAACTATTCCTCAAAGGTGGATGAGTACAACAGACAGGTTCACGGGCTGGAAAAGAAAGACTACTCAGGGCTGGTAAAGCTGGTCTCGCACAAGTAGAGTTTCGCAGAAATCGAAGGTAGCTCTTCGACGCACCTGCGGGTTATCTCCCGCAGGCCCGCAAAGCAGGCAAGGCCGTCGCCCTCAGGGCGCGGCCTTTTAGTTTTGGTCCACGTAATCATTGCCGTCGGCATACTGCAATCCCGCGATCTGGCGGGCCCGGCACTGAACTTCGAGATAGGCTTTAAGAATTTGAATATGCATAAATTCGCGCTGAGCAGGGCTTGTGCATTCAGTACGGGCATGATCGAGTGCAAGGTAGCGGTCATGTGCCAGAATAAAACCGTTCATCTCTTGTAGCATTACGCCAACACCTCGTTATGAATCAGCCGCGCGAATAAAACCGATAAGATACTCTCAATCCTCACCGAACCATTTGACATAAGCAGAACACCGTATTGGGGCATCCCTCCGCTGCCGCAGACAATCCTCAGGTCCCAGCGTAATCTTTACCAGCGGTCTCCTAAGCCCCAACGCCTCGGTCCAGCTCCCGTTCGCTCCATTTGCGCTTCCGCGACGCGCCGGCCTTCCTCAGATCCGCTCTCCGTACCAATAATATGAACCAGAAAGAGATGGTCTCCCGCAAGGCCGGAGATGCACCAAACATTCTGGCAGCCTTCAACCGGAACAGCGGGCTCATCTCCCAAAGCGCTCAGCAGTGCCTCCCGATGGCTCGCCCATTCAAAATCATCTTCACGGGTAAGGCGCAGCCAGGCACGCAATGCCAATTCAGGCGATTCGCCGCAAGCCTGGCGGACATACGTGCCCCCAAGGAACTCAAGGACAAACGTGTAGCGCTTTCGCTTTCCTCTCATTATCCACTTTCAGACTGCTTTGTATGCCTCAGGCCTAAACCAGGAGTTCGGGCTCATTTGCTTCCGCCTGGGTCTCATGAAGCAAATGTTGCTGCATCTTAACGTGATCCAGACTCTTGCACCAGTGTCCGACAACGATTGTGGCTACGCCATTGCCGATCAAATTAGTAAGCGCGCGAGCCTCCGACATAAAGCGGTCAATGCCCAGAATCAGTGCCACTCCCGCCACCGGCACTGAGCCCGTGGCAGAAAGCGTTGCGGCCAGCACAATGAACCCGCTGCCCGTCACTCCAGCTGCCCCCTTGGAGGTGAGCATCAGGATCGCGAGCAAGCCAATCTGCTGACTGAGTGAGAGATGAGTATTTGTCGCCTGTGCAATAAATATTGCCGACATCGTCAGGTAGATGGAGGTACCGTCCAAATTGAACGAGTAGCCTGCCGGGATCACCAGGCCGACCACCGATTGGTGTACACCGATATTTTCCATCTTGACCATCATGCGAGGCAAAGCCGCCTCGGATGATGACGTTCCCAGAACAATGAATAACTCTTCCTTGATGTACTTAAGATATTTCCAGATTCTGAATCCATGCAGCCTTGCGACAATCCCCAGCACGACGAAGATGAAGATCAGGCACGTTGCATAGAAGCAAACCATCAGCGTAGCTAGTTGGCGAAGAGTGCCCAGTCCATATTTGCCAATGGTGAACGCCATTGCGCCAAACGCTCCAATCGGAGCAACCCGCATGATGATGCCGACAATGCGGAAGAGCACGTGCGAGAATTCGTCGATCACCGTCCGGAGAATCCTGCCCCGTTCGCCTACTAAGTGGAGTGCAAACCCGAAGAGGATTGCAACGAAAAGAACCGCCAGAATGTCACCTTTAGAAAACGCGCCAACGATGGTATCGGGAATGATGTCCAACAGGAAACCAGTCGTCGTCTGCATCTTGCCCGGCCCCGTGTAAGCCGCAACGGCCTTCACATCCAGCGTGGCCATATTCACGTTCATACCTACGCCTGGACGAACCAAATCAACTATGACTAGGCCGATAACGAGCGAGACGGTACTCAAAATCTCGAAGTACAGAATTGCCAGGGCTCCCGTCTTCCCGACCGACTTCATGTCTTCCATGCCAGAGATGCCAAGCACAACCGTACAGAAGATGATTGGAGCAATCATCATCTTGATGAGCTTGATGAATCCGTCCCCGAATGGCTTCATCGCAGCGCCTGTCTCCGGGTGGAGATATCCCAAGAGAACGCCGCAAACTATCGCAAATAACACTTGAACATAGAGGTTTTTGTAGAACGGTTGACTGCCAGTCTTCGCCATCGCGTTTGATACTCCGATCGAAAACAGTTGAAATCAGCAGGAACTCAGGACCGGTACCAATGCAGACTACCAAAACTAGGCGATATGCGTCACATCTTTCTGTGACAGGCGCTCGAAATTACAGTGCTGACTCCAGCACGGACGCCGCGCGCTCCAGAGCGTCAGTTACCTCGCCAAGCGACTCTACTGCTCCGGAGGGGTCGTTGCGATCCATTGATTCATTGACGCCCGGAATCACCACTGCCGCGTAGCCTGTATATTCGCCGGGGGCGTAGATGGTGTGGCGGAACCACAATCGATGACGCAATCCAGGACCCAGCATGGCTCGCTCGGCCTCCATCAGCGCTGTGTTAACGCGCCGCAATCGCGCGCCCCCAGCCGACTCGCCAGCCTTACGCACGGCCCGCCCGGCCTCGGCCAAGTGGGTTGCTGCCTTCAGCGAGGCACCAAAGTCCGGCTGAGACCTCCAGCCCAGCTCTTGAGCCCGCCGCTGCGCTCTCTCCAGATGAAGTCGAACTTCGCTGCCGTATAGCTCGTAGTCGAACGGAAGAGCGTCAGCCTGCGCCATGCGCAGCACCTCCAGCCCAAAAAATCGCGCCATCTCCTGTTCATATGTAAAGTTGGGATCGGCGAAGCGGACGAACCAGGCGTAATTGTCAAACGCCGAATGATAAACGCCATAGGGCCCGTTGGAACCAATATCGGTTGACGGAACTCCGAGGTGCTGAAGGAAAGCCGAGTAGTCCGAGCCGCTGCCGAGGTCGCCTACATGTGCCTCCCCGGAATCACTTTCACCGCGGCGCTCCGCCCAAGAACCTGTGTCGGCACTTTCACGAGTGCGGTGGGCGCTCGTGCTCCGCTCCTTCCAAGCGTCATAGACGCTGCCGCCCTTCGGACTTGGCACGCTGCGGGCTATGTCACGCAGGAACTGCTTCAGGCTTGGCACGCTCGATGCACCAAAATCTGGCCCTGCAACTCCAATGTCCATGTTGAAATAGGCGACTGCGTTCTGTAATGACTTGGCATACTGTTCGGCGAATTCGGTCGAGCCGATCAGACCCTCCTCCTCGGCGTCCCAGCTGCCGAAGATGATCGTGCGCCGGGGGCGCCATCCGCTTTTCAGCAATTCGCCGATTCCGTGCACCGTCTCCAGCATTGCCGCCGTTCCGCTGCTCGGATCAACCGCCCCGTAAACCCATGCGTCGCGGTGATTGCCCGCCACCACTAGCGACTCTGGCTCAGAATTCCCCCGGATGCTCCCGATCACATTCCAGATCGTCGTGTAACGGTAGTTCTGCACCAGTTTGACGTGCACACGTACTGGGCCCGGACCCACGTGGTAGGTGAATGGCAGCGCGCCCTGCCATTCGCGCGGACTATCTGGGCCGCCCAACCTCGCCAGCAGAGGCGAGGCGTCAGCGTAGGACAGCGGAGTCACCGGAATCTTTGGAAGATTCCCTGCCTTTTCTGGCGCCAGTCGCTGCGATTCCGGAAGATCCAGCGTCGATGCAATGCCAGGGGTGGTAGCGTCTCCGGGATACTCAAACGTGAACTGCACTGAGCCCCGCTGCACACCGGTTGCCGGACGATATGGCCCCACCGGGTATGGATCACCCTGAAAATAACCATCATCCATCGGGTCCGAGTAGATGATCAGCGCGGCTGCCCCCTCCTCCTGCGCGGTCAGTGCCTTCACTCCTCGGAAGTTCCGTCCGTAACGAGCGATCACCACTTTGCCGCGAACGTCGACTCCCATCTGCTTGAGTTTGAGGAAGTCTTCGGGGCGGCCGTAGTTGGCATAGACACCCTCAGCTTCGACCTCACCCGAAGGCGAAGCTCCGTTGAAAGGAGTCACCACTCGGGAATCATCCTGATACGCATCGCCCTCGACGTGCTCGCGCGTGGGGCCGCGCATCTTCAGTCCCGGCGGGGCGGTAGCTTCCACCAGAATCTCCCCGGGCAAGTTGAGCCAAACCCTGTAGGAGTCGATGCGGGTTTCAAGCCCCGCCTCACGGAATTTCTTTGCCACGTATTCAGCCGTCTTGCGATCTTCAACCGAGCCGGCGATGTGCGGCTCGGACGTCAAAATCCGCAGATGCTCCTGGGCAAGCTTCGGCTCAGGAACGGCGAGGAACTTCTCCTCCAGCTTCTGTTCGGTCGTGGCATTGTGAAATCCGAGGATACCCTCGGAATTAGCGTTCGCGGTCTGAGCCAGCGACACGCCTGCCAGCGCAAGAAGCAAAATCCCAGCCTCAATCGTTTTAATGCTTCGCAATGATTGATTCCTCTAAGAACGCGCTCCGTTCGAGATCGACAGAGTAGAAAAGCAGCATATCATCACACGCGCGCCGATGAGCCTTGGCCAGTACTCCCAATGCAGAGCAATGGTGCGACAATGGACAACATGCCATTCCTTGCCAGCCACGAATCTCCGTCCCGAGCGGACTCTCGTCCGGCCGTAACGGCTTCCCCGTTGCGCATTGCTCTCCTGCTCTTTCTTTTCCTGAACTGCGTCTACCTGCTGACATCGACAGGCAGAGCCCGGAGCATCGACGAGATTGATCCGGTGCTCCAGTCGGAAAGTCTTTTGCTCCGTCACAGCACGGCAATCCCTCAGGCGGTCGGCTCCGGCATTTACTTTGGCAAACTTGATCAGCATGGCCTTCCCCGCTCCGCATGGCCCGCCGGTCACGCTCTGCTCGTCCTTCCGTGGAGCGCAATCGGTCACTATCTCTTGGCGCGCTCGCACGGAATCCCTCGCGACATCTCCGATCTGGCTTTTGCCGCCGCCACCTGCTGGAGCAGCGCAACCTACGCGGCATTGGCCGTGGCAGCTTCTTTCCTGCTCTTTTTCAAACTTGGGAACACTCCGCGCTCCGCCATGGCTTGCAGCCTGCTTCTCGCCTTTTCTACTCCGCTGTTTGTCTATTCCGGATGGCTCTTCTCCGAAGCCGCAACCACCGCACTCTTCGCGATCGCCGCACTTCTGCTCTTCGCTTCTGGCGAAGAAATCCCAGTCTCGCGCGCCGTCCTGGCTTCCCTGCTCCTCGGATTTTCAATCCACGTGCGCCCTGCCAACATGGTAACCGTCTTCGTGTTTATCGCCGCGACTACGCTCTTGGAGCGGTCAGAGGCTACCAAAGTATTTGCCTGCCGGACGACTTTGATTCTGGTGGTGCTCGTCGGAATCAGTGGCCTACTCTACCTCGCACGGAACTACGCATTATTTGGCAACCCACTCGACTTCGGAGTCCCCGCCACTGCGGAAAATGCCAAGGACCTCGACTCCTGGCGCAATCCTTACTGGACAGGAGTCTTTGGCTTTCTCTTCTCTCCCGGAAAGTCGGTTTTCCTCTTCTCTCCCCTCATCATTCCTGGAATTCTCGGCCTTCCGCGGCTCTGGCGCCGCAATCGCGCCTTAGCCCTGCTGGCGGGGGTCGTGCCCCTCGCAAATCTTGTTCTTTATTCGTTCCGCACACAGTGGGAGGGCAGCTACTGCTATGGCCCGCGTTATCTGCTGCCCAGCCTTACGCTTCTCTGCTTGCCAATTGCCGTCTTACTGCAAGAGCTGCGTAGGGGACAACCGCCGTGGCTCCGTCCGCTCCTGTGGATCACGGCAATCAGCGGCTTCCTGGTTCAAGCCATCGGCCTTTCGACCAACATTCTGGAAGATATGGTCCGCAACCGCTATTACGTTGGAAACTGGGATTACCGGATGAGTTATTCGCCCATCACAGGCCAGCTTCAGCTGATTTGGAAATACCTTCACGTTACGCCGTCAGCCGTCGGCCTGGGTTGGGACCGTTGGTTCGTTCTGTTGCGTGCCGCCGGAGCCAGTCCGTCGCTCATGACCGGTATCTCCTCGCTCATGCTCGTAGGAGCGCTGATCTTTGGCCTTCTTACTTGGAGAGCTGTGCGCAGCGCGTCGTAAATCGGATGTAATTTCTTGCGAGCCCTCGCAGCGGCAGGCGCGTTACTTCAATTCCTTTGCGGCCTCAGTTACCAGGGCAACGTCGTACCAACCCGTCAGGTCGATGTGTCCAGCCAGCGTCTCTCGATTCTTTCCATCCACCAGAAAGCGCACGCGGTTGAGTTGCGGAAGCTGCGCCTTTAAGGTCAGCACCAGCGAAAAGACCGTGAGCTGTTCGACCTCGATGCCGCTGCGATGCGACTCTGCAAACGCCCCATTCAGATTGACTACCGCCGACCCCGGATCGAGCAGATACACGTCCCGCACATCGGCACCTGCGCCCAGCGGGTGCTCCGAATCCTTCTCCAGATACCGTGCGGCGAGCGTATGCAGCGCAAGTCGCCCGCGCTCGCCCGGATCGCCAGGAAGCGCCGACGTAATGGTCGCGGGCTGCAGCGAATCCTCCCCATCGCTGGCAACGTAGAGAGTCATTTGTTCTGCCGGACCGCTCACGGGGGCTGTCAAAGCCAGCGTTGCCGGAGGGGCGGAAATGGACTCCGCCTTACGTTTCAAATGGACAAGATAAGCGCCCATCGCAAGAATGGCCACCACCAGCGCGGCGATCACATACTGCAGCCTGCGCGGGATCACTGGGCCGCCTCCAGCTTTCCTCGCACCTTGGCAATGGCAGAAGCCAGTGCCGTGGCGATCTTCTGCTGGTACTCCGCGCTTCCGAGCTGACCTGCAGAGCTCTCCAGTGGAGCAACCTCAACCGCAACCGCGGCCAGGGTGATGTTGTTCAGAGGGCGCACCGGGGCAGCAGAGCTGCGAACAGGCAAGCCTTCATCTCGGCACTCCGCGGCCAGTGCTATAGCAGCCGTGTCGGATCTCTCCCTATATGGAGCCTGCGCCAGCTCCCATGGCAAAAAGCTGCGATTTGTCTGGACAGGCTGCTGCGGGGCAATCATCGCCGTATACACTCGTACTCCATGTCCGCTGCTCGAAGCGTGCAACCCAACGTAGAGCGAAGCATGAGAGGTGTTCGCCGATTCGGCACGCTGCTCCCATGTGAGCAGATTGTCGGCAACCCGCGTCAATACCACCGGAATCCCGCGCGCCTCCAGCTCCTTTTGCAGCCGCCGAGCCAGCGCCAGATTAACCGTCTTCTCCAGCAGGTTAGCCGAGAGCACCGATCCCGTGTCGCTACCACCGTGAGCCGCATCGAGAATCACAAAGGGCCGCGTTCTCGGAGCCGGGGTTGGCGGCTGCACCTGGTTCGCAGCCCCCTGGCTCGCAGATTGCCCTGCCGACCCGGCGGGCAAAGCCGGCGCCTGAACCGCTGCAGAGATCGTTACCGTGTGTCCACCATCGCCAACGGAAACCACCGCAGGCTGCAAAACGCTGGCAATGAACTCAGCTCCCTCTGGTATCTCCGAAAAGCTGGAGCTGACAAGAAATGGATCGCCGCTATAGGAAACGCTGTCTGCTCCGTTGCTCACCACCGGCTCGCGCCGGAAGATCAGGCGTACCCGGTTTTTCTCAATCATGCTCGATGGATTGACCGGAACAGGAAAGGTAAGCACCAGCCTTGACGGCCCGTGGCGCAACTCCGCTGCAAAGCGAAACTGCGTCGAGCCCACAAATAACCGGCGCGGCACCGCGTGGTACTCCGCCGTCGTATCCGCTATGTGCGGCAGTAATTGCACAATCGAGGCCACAGGAATGTACCCACGGCGATCGATCACCAGAAAGTTTGAGGCCAGTTCCAGCTTGTTGCTGGAGCTCGTCCGATACTGCCTCTTGCCATCCTGAAAGTCGGCGGCATTGCCATTGAAGATGAGCGTGAACTTACTGCCGTTGGCGCGCGACTCTAACCGCCCCAGCGGCTCAAGCAGATCGGTAACGCCGACATAGTCCACGCCGTCGCGAACCAGAATATCCACCTGATAATTGGTTTGCGGAGTGTACACGGCGATCCGGCGCGGCTCTGCAGCAAAGCCTGCCGTCAATAACAGCAGCACAATTGTGATTCGGACGGCGATGGGGTGCGCTTTCGGCATCGGTGGTCGAGCAATGGCTTGTGTTTATCCTACGACAAATTGCGCCCTGCGGGAGTGAACCAACCCTCCGCCCTGGTTCCGGATGGACACCTACGGAATTCGGCATCTGCGCCTCCTGCCGTGTGACTACTCGGGTTGCTCTCTAAGGCCTCGGGATTTACCTTGAGAGTGGAGCTTTTACAACCCGATGCATCATCGCTTGCTCTCCCTGCTTTTTCTCGTAGCGCTAACCTCCGCTGTATTTGCGCAGTTTGCCTCCGCTCCGCAATCGGGAGTCAAGCTCCGGGGCCGGAGCATTGCCGAATTCGAAAGCGAACAGAAGACCCTTCTTTCCAACTATTGCCGTCTGGATTTTGATGGCGCTCGCCTGGACCCGTCAGGCTGGAGCCGGTTTAGGCCCTATACCTCATTGCGCGCTAATCCGGAGTTTACCCGCATCGTCGTCGTAACTCGCTTCAATATCGAAATTCCCCAGCAGCCCGGCGAAGAGCTCGCGGCAACCTATCGCACGGTGGGCTTTTACCATCGGGGAGAAAGCTACAGGGATGCTGTTCAAAGCGATCGCGTCCAGTTTCGGGTCCAGGAACAAAACGGAATCCTGCTTGTGACGGGGTTCACTCCGGATGAACCTCATGTCTCGCCGCGCGCCGCCGTCACCTGGATGAATCACCTCCTCGACAATCCAAAAACACCTGATTGGGAGCGTGTTAATTTGAAAGACGCCGTGGAGCGGTTGAACAAGTTCCTTCCGCAGCCGCGTTCCGCCACGCCATAGCAGCCTGGCACCCGACGCCCAGCCGTCAATTCACATACGTCTGCTGATCTGAGTGGCGAGTCAGCCACCAGCACGCGGGCTGGCCTTCGTGTGGAAACAACGAACGCACACAGCGTGTTGGCTGTGGCGCGTTGTAAAAGTATTCCACCTTGCCGCCCTTCTCTTTGAGGACTTCGGCGCTATCCACCACCACTGAGCCGTACGCAGAGCCACTATGCTCGCGAATCTGTAATACAATCCAGTCCGCCACATACGCCAGCACGCAAATCGCAACCAGCATGATAACGATATTTATGGTCCACCGACGCATATCGCGGCTCCCTGTTCGCTACAGAATCCTACCAGTTCGTTTTGCGGAGGAAAAATCTATGGCGACTCTGTCTGGCAGAATCCAAGTGAACCGAGGACTCTAACTAAATTAACTGAACGAAGAAATTTACCGCCGCATTCGAATGTACCAGCAACCGCCGTGTGAGTTGCGCCTGCCTCGCAAATGAGCGGAAAAATGCCGGAGCAAATGAATCCCCGCTCCGGCATCGTCACATCCGTTAGAAAGTAAATTTACCCGCCTCCAGCACGCGAGCCGCAACCTTCTCCCGCGCCGCGATCACGTTGACTGGATCTGCTTTCACCAGGCGGCGCAAAATCGTCATCTGCGTGCGCAACATATCGCCGTCGGCAACGTCGGCCAGAATCTTCTTGGCCGAAGCCTCCACTTTGGTAAACGCGCATTGCAAATACACATCGCAAATCGCGATGGCAACGGCCGATGCTGCTTCGCCCCTGCTCTCAACCAGCTTCAGCGTGCGCGCCAGCACCGAATCCATTGCATAAGCTTCAATCACGATATCGGCGATTGCTCCCATCACCTCCTGGTGGTCGGCGATCTTCTGCATGTATTTCTGCGACGCCACACCTGCTACCATCAGGCCGATCTTCTTCGCGTTCTCGATCAGTTTGCGTTGTGGTGCCAGTTTCCGCTCGTCCGGCTCGGCGAAGCTCGGGCCGGCCATCATCTCGTCCATCAATTTCTTGATCGCAGGCAGCAGTGGGAGCTGACCGCTCATGGCGCGCTTCAAGAGCCATCCCGTAATGATCAAGCGATTAATTTCATTCGTACCCTCAAAGATGCGGTTCACCCTGGAGTCGCGATAGGCACGCTCCGCTGGATACTCCTCCACAAAGCCGTATCCTCCGAAAATCTGCACCTGGTTGTCCACAACCTTATCGAACATCTCAGAGGCCCATACCTTGATGATCGAGCACTCCACGGCGTACTCTTCGATGGCCTTACGGATGAGCTTGCTCTCGTCCGGCGAGCCCTTCTCAATGTCCGCTGTCGCTGCGTCCATCATTCCGACCGTGCGGTAAACCAGCGCCTCACCCGCGTAAATTCCGATTGCGATATCGGCTAGCATCTCGCGCACCATACCGAACTCTGCAATGGACTTTCCAAAGGCCTTGCGCTCCTTGGCCCACTTGATCGAGGCCGCAAGACACGTGCGAGCACCTCCCACCGCAGCCGCGCCCAGCTTGAAGCGGCCCACGTTCAGAATATTGAAGGCGATCGTCGCACCCTTGCCCACATCGCCCAGCACGTTTTCAACCGGAACCTGGCAGTCGTTAAGAATCAGCGGACAGGTGGAGGAGCCGCGAATGCCGAGCTTGTGCTCCTCGTTGCCCGTACTGAAGCCAGGAAAGGTGCGCTCCACGATGAATGCCGTGAACTTTTCGCCGTCCACCTTGGCGAAGATCACGAAAACATCGGCGAACGACGCGTTGGTGATCCACATCTTCTCCCCGTTGAGCAGGTAATGTTTGCCGTCGGCGGAAAGCACCGCCTTGGTGCGCGCATTCATTGCGTCGGAGCCCGAGCTACTCTCAGACAGCGCGTAGGCGCCAACCCATTCGCCGCTGGCCAGCAGAGGCAGATATTTCTTCTTTTGCGCCTCTGTGCCGAACCAGACAATCGGCAGCGTGCCAATGCCGACATGCGCGCTGAAGGTCACAGCGAATGAACCTTGTTTGGCAATCCGGTCGGTAATGATCGCCGACGATACCTTGTCCATCTCAGCGCCGCCGTACTCTTCCGGAACATCGACACTTGTCAATCCAAGATCCGCCGCCTTTTTCAATAGCTCCCGGCTGAACGCGAAGTCCTTGTGCTCGATGCGGTCCGCGTTGGGCACAATCTCCTGCATCGCAAAGTCTTCGGCGGTCTGCTCAATCAATTTGTGCTGGTCGTTAAAGTCTTCCGGAGTGAAAACGTCTTGCGGATTCGTCTCCGCGATGAGAAAGTTTCCGCCGACAATCTTTTTCTGCGCCGTAGTTACGCTGGCTGCCATCCTTGCTCCTCCACATTCCTTGCTTGTTCTGCACCGGGCTCGCCCAGGCAGTCGGAAATTAATCGATGTTTTCGAAGATTCCGGCAGCACCCATGCCGCCGCCCACACACATGCTCACGATTCCATACCGTTCCTTACGGCGCTTCAGCTCGCGCAGTAAGGTCGCCGTGAGCTTCGCCCCGGTACACCCCAGGGGATGGCCCAGCGCAACCGCGCCGCCGTTCGGGTTGACCTTCGTCGGATCAAGTCCGGCTTCTTTAATCACCGCCAGCGCCTGCGCGGCAAAGGCCTCGTTCAACTCGATCACGCCAATCTGCTCCAAGGTTAGTCCCGCTAGTTTCAACGCCTTTGGAATCGCGAACACCGGGCCTAATCCCATCTCTTCCGGTTTGCAGCCCGCCGTGGCAAAAGCCACAAAGCGCGCCAGCGGCTTAAGTCCAAGCGCCTTTGCGCGATCCGCGCTCATCACAACTGCGGCGGCGGCTCCATCGCTCATCTGCGATGAATTTCCAGCCGTCACCGTCCCCTTCAAATGAAATGCGGGTTTCAGCGCGGCAAGAGCTTCCACCGTCGTTTCGGCTCTCGGCCCCTCGTCCACCTTAAATTCAATGGTCTGCACCGCGAGTTTCACTGCTGCCCCTCCGCGCGTGGCTTGCGCGGCCGGTGCCCGGAAAGTCACATGCACCGGAACGATCTCATCCGCGAATGCTCCAGACCCAATCGCCCGTAACGCCTTCTGATGGCTCTGATAGCTGAATTCATCGGACTGCTGGCGCGTAATACCGAAGCGTTGCGCCAGCCGCTCCGCCGTCAGTCCCATCGAAAGATAAGCGTCCGGATAGCTCTGCACCAGCGATGGATTGCATGAAATCTTGTGTCCGCCCATCGGGATCATCGTCATTGACTCGGTGCCACCGGCGACGATAACTTCCGCGCCCCCCATGGCGATGCGATCGGCTGCAATCGCAATCGCCTGCAATCCTGATGAGCAAAAACGATTGATTGTCATCGCCGAGATTTCCACCGGCAGGCCCGCACGCAGCGCGGCAATGCGTGCCACGTTCATTCCCTGCTCTGCCTCAGGCATGGCACAGCCCAGAATGACGTCTTCAATTTCATGCACATCCACTTGCGGAACGCGCGCCAGCGCGCCCTGAATGGCCACCGCGCCCAGATCGTCGGGACGCGTCGCACGTAAAGTTCCTTTGTTCGCTCTGCCGACCGCGGTGCGGACGGCGCTTACAATCACTACTTCTCGCATAGCTCGCTAATCTCCCCCGGTCGAATTTAGTTGCGCAGTGGTTTTCCGGTTTTCAGCGTGAACTGAATCCGCTCCTGTGTCTTGCGTTCGCCGCTCAGGCTCTTGAATGCCTCGCGCTCCAGATCGAGCAGATACTGCTCGATCACCGGAGTGCCCGGCGTCAATGCTCCGCCGCAAAGTACCTCGGCCACTTTGGTTGCGATCTTCACGTCGTGGTCGCTGATGTACTCACCCTGCCGCATCAGATGCACGCCGAGCTTCAACGTAGCCAGAATATTCTCGCCCGGTGCAGGAATCTCCGTACGTGGCACCGGCGCGCGATATCCTTCGCGAGCCAACTGCAGCGCACGCGCCTTCGCATCGTTCAAAACCCTATCGCGGTTCATCGTGATTTCATCGGCACGGTTCAGAAAGCCAAGGCCGCGCGCCTCGAACGCCGAAGTCGAAACCTTCGCCATCGCCACGGTCTCAAATGCCTTCTTCATCGCTTCCATCAGTTCAACCGATTCGCCCCTTCCCTCCGGACGAATCGATTGCGCCGCATCCACTGCGCGCAGAGTCATTTCCTTGCAACCGCCACCGCCCGGCAGCAGACCCACGCCTACCTCCACCAGTCCCATGTAAAGCTCCGCATGCGGCTGGCGCGCCGTAGCGTGCAATGACACCTCGCAACCACCGCCCAAGGTCAGGCCGAACGGAGCAGCTACCACCGGCTTAGGCGAAAACTTGATCAGTTGCGTCATGTTCTGGAACTGGCGCACCATCATGTCCACGTCATCCCATTCTTCGTCCTGCACCGCCATCAACAGCAGCATAATGTTTGCGCCGACCGAAAAATTCGTCGCGTCATTGCTGATGACAAACGCGTCAAAGTTCTCGCCGAAGCCTCCCGGCTTAAGCACCTGCTGGGTAAGTTGAAGAATTTCCGAGCCCAGCGAGTTCATCTTGGAGTGGAACTCAATGCAGCCGACACCGTCGCCAAGGTCAATCAGCGACGCGCCGGAATTCTCCTTCACCACTCCATTTGATTTCTTTGCAACCGTCGCGCTCCAGATGCCAGGCGCAACCTTTTCTTCCTTCAGCGATGGGGTGCCGGATGACGCTGCTACGTCAAAGTACTCCCGGCCGCTCGCCGCCTGCGGGGAGTCTACGTACCAACTCTTGTGACCCGAGGCAAGGAGCATTTCCACGTTCGCCGAGACCGGCTTGCCCTCCTGCTTCATGCGCGCGACCGAAGCCTCCACACCGACCGCATCCCACAGCTCAAATGGCCCCATCTCCCAGTTGAATCCCATGCGCATAGCGCGGTCGATTTCCACCACGTTGTCGCTGATTTCCGGAATCCGGTTGGCCGAGTACGTGAACACCTCTGAAAGCGCCGTCCACAGGAATTGTCCTGCCTTGTCCGTTTTTTCGCTGCCAAAGCCAGTCAGCATCCGTACCCGCTCGCCCAGCGAATCTACCGTCTTGGCCATCTCAAGCGCGGGAAATTTCGGACGCTGCGCAGTCCGGTATTCGAGTGTCTTCCAATCCAGCGCCAGGCGCTTTTCGCCATCCGCTCCCCGCTCCTTCTTGTAGAAACCGGCTTTCGTCTTATCGCCCAACAGATTGCGCGCAACCATCTGGTCGTAAAACGCTGGTAGGTCCAGGTCGCCGCGCTCATCGAGCATCTCCGCCGCACCGCCCGCTGCTCCCGCCAGTGCCGGAGCCAGTCGCTTGGCGTTCCTCACCACATGCCCCAAGACATCCAGTCCAACCATATCAATGGTGCGGAAGGTCGCAGACTTCGGGAAGCCGATCGCCGAGCCGGTCAGCGCATCCACATCCTCAATCGAGAAATCGAACTCCTGCATCAGTCGCACAATATTGACCACGCTGAAGCAGCCAATCCGGTTGGCGATGAAGTTCGGCGTGTCCTTGGCATAAACAATGCCCTTGCCCAGGCGCACGCTTGCAAACTGCGCAATCGCTTCGATCGCCGCCGGATCACTCTCCGGTGTGGGAATGATCTCCAGCAGGCGCATATAGCGCGGAGGATTGAAAAAGTGAGTTCCAAACCAGTTGCGGCGAAATTCTTCGCTGAATCCCTCCGCAATGGAATGCACAGGCAAGCCGCTCGTGTTGGTTGTAACGATGGTTCCCGGCTTCCGCACTGCCTCAACCTTCCGCAACAAGGCACGCTTCAGGTCGAGATTTTCAACCACGGCCTCAATGATCCAGTCGCATTCGGCCAGCAATTCGAGAGAATCTTCAAAGTTCCCGGTTGTGACCAGCTTTGCCAGCCCTGCCTCCATAAAGGCCGCGGGCTTGGATTTCCGGGCGGCATCCAGCCCCGCTTCGGCAATACGGTTGCGTCCCGCCGGCGCGGCGCCAGCAACGGAATCTGGAGGAACGATGTCCAGCAGGTAAGAACGCACCCCGGCGTTTGCCAGGTGCGCAGCGATGCGGGAACCCATGGTTCCCGCGCCGAGGACGGCGACTCTATCAATTCTTTTCAGCATCAGTCGTGCTTCTCCGAACAAACCACAGCATTGATTGCGGCATTTAAACCCACACAGTCAGGGATGCACCAAGACGCGAACTTACCTCGTGCGACCCAGGACACACGGATGGCTATAAGAATTCGGATGCGGTAAATCAGTGAAGCAAATATTCACAGACAGGAAAGGAACTGACACTTGATTCAACATCACCCCGCGCTTCTTACATCAGCTTGCTTTATGAACAAGACCCGAAACAATAAGGGCGGCGCGCGTCGAGAATGTGGGGTGAGGATGGCAACGACGCGCGCCTTATTTAATTGAGCAGATCATACTGAATGAATTGTCATTCAGTCAATAGAAAATCTCGTAACAAACTAACAACAAAGGAGATATATTTTTATAGAATATCTAGATCGTGCTCGGCAGCCCGGATCTTTAGGTCACAGCTCTGCTATCTGGATCACCGCCCCGGAGATTTTTAGGGGCTTGGTCTCTGCCGTCCGCGCGAACCATCTGAGCCCGCGCGCTCTTGTCGCGCGTCTCGCCCATGCTGCGCAGCTACGTGCTGCGGCACTAGGTTTCGCTGCGAAGGACTGCGCTGTTGGGCCGCCGGACGCTCCACCGTGGGACCGCTGGCGATCTTGTGTGACGATGGCGGGGTCAGGCGCTCAGGATGTTCGCGTACAATCTTCTGCGCCATCTTCAGGACTTCGCGCTCGCCGCGATAAGTAAGCTTCCGATGGGCTTTGTCCAACGGAAACCAGAATGCCCGGCGGACTTCGTCGCGCATATCAGGGCGAATCTGCCCCAATCGCCCTGATGCATAAAGAAACAGGTAGAAGCTAACCGCCTTGGAAACGCGTTCACGCCCTCCCCACGAGCGCACGTACAGGTAACGGATTGTTGTGAGGCGGAACAGGCACAGGCCGCGCACTCCGGTTTCTTCCAATACCTCTCGGTCGGCGCTCTGTTCCGCCGTCTCGCCCTCATCCACTCCGCCCTTCGGCAACGCAAAGACCGTGCCTTCGGGCCGAGCTTTCGCCCGCCGCGTGATCGTGTCCGCGTTGATTATATTGGGCTCTATGATGGCCACCTGCCAAGCTCCGCGTATATGTCGGAGCACCACTCCGCCAGCCGATGTCTCATACACCGTCTTCTTCGCCGACGACGAAGCGGAAGCGTCCCCGTCGCCGGAAACTTCGTGCTCTTTCTTCTTGGGAACAGATAAATTGGACACAGTCGGGGAACTCAAACTTAACTTTATCGATCCATGTTCGCAAACTATGGAACTTCGAGCAAGCATTTGCTCAAATTCTTTGCTCTCTTCGAAGAATGCCTCCGGATTGGCAGGGTCAAAGTTCCCTAGTAATAGCGCACTATGAAAGGTTTTTTGGACCTATCCCCCGCCACCAGACGTACAATCGTTCGTGAGCTGCAACTCGCAATGCTACTTCGCGAATCAAAGCTTGCGGATAGCGAATCCAAAGTAGTGGCTGTTCCTAACTTTGGGTTCGGCCATGGGATTGGCATGGAAAGAGGCTGGATTTCATGAAGCAGATTACCCAGATCTCGCGCTCCATCCAGGTGTTTTTCCGCCGCTTGCGCGGTACTGCGGTCAAGGCCCCAAAGGCTGCCGCGGTGCGGCCGCAACGCACTTTAGGCCTCGCCTTAGGTGGAGGCTTCGCCCGCGGAATGGTCCATATCGGCGTGCTCAAAGTGCTAGAGGAAGCTCAAATTCCCATCGCAGCGCTCTCGGGCACAAGTTCGGGCTCGGTAATAGCCGCAGGCTACTGTAGCGGACTTTCGTTGCCAGAGCTGGCGAAAATGGCTCGCCGACTGCGCTTTCGGGATTTTGCCCGATGGACACTGGAGCGCGGTGGCCTCTGCACCAATGACCGCTTGGGCGCATTCATCTCCCGCACTTGCCCCCGCAAGGATTTCTCGGAACTACAAATTCCTCTCGCAGTGGTTGCAACCGAGTTGCTCAGCGGCAAGCCTGCGATCTTCCGCGAAGGATCGATCTCCAGCGCCGTGCGCGCCAGCTGCGCCTATCCCGGAATGTTCACACCCGTAGAGATCAACGGCGTGCTCCATGTTGACGGCATGTTGAGTTATGAGGTACCCACCACGCCGCTCAAGGAGATGGGCATCGACTGCGTGATGGGAGTTCACATTACCTCGAACTGGACCCAGCCCGGCGCGCCGCATCATTTTCTTGAGGTCATCGGACAGTGCTTCAATATCGCCCAGACGCGTATGATCCCGCAATGGGACAAGGACGCAGACCTTCTGCTCGACATTAACGTCGATGGCTTCTTGTATGATGACTTCTCCCGCACCGACGAGTTGATCGCCATTGGCGAGAAGTACATGCGCGAGGCATTGCCTGAGCTTAAGAAGAAGCTAGGGATTGTGGATCGTGACGAGAGTGTGGCGAACGCCCCTAAGATCGCGGTCGCCAAGGCCCCCGTATTGGGAACGCCCGCCTAGCCAAACATTTCAACCATGAAAAGGGGGATGCATTGCGCATCCCCCTTTTTGCCGTTCCTGTGGAGTAAGTTACTTGGTCGCGCCCCCAGCTCCGCCCTTTTCTTCCAGCGCCGCCTGTGCCGCGGCCAGCCGTGCAGTCAGCACCCGGAAGGGTGAGCAGGATACGTAATTGAGCCCTACTCGGTGGCAGAACTTAACCGACTCGGGATCGCCGCCGTGTTCGCCGCAGATTCCCACCTTGAGGTTCGGTCGGGTTTTGCGGCCTCTTGTCGTAGCCATCTCGATGAGTTGACCAACGCCTTCCTGATCGAGCGTAGCAAAGGGATCCTGCTTGAAGATTCCCTGCTTCGTGTACTCGGGGAGGAACTTGTTGATGTCATCGCGCGAGAAGCCAAAGGTGGTCTGCGTCAAATCGTTCGTGCCAAAGCTGAAGAACTCGGCAACCTCGGCAATCTGGTCAGCCACCAGGGCAGCTCGCGGAAGTTCAATCATCGTGCCAACCAGGTATTCGACGCGTTCCTTCTTTTCAGTGAAAACCTCTTCCGCAATCCGGCGAACAATGTCGGCCTGATTCTGCATTTCCTTGACGGTACTGGTCAAAGGAATCATTATCTCGGGAATCACTGCGATCTTCTGCTTTTTGAGTTGCAAAGCAGCCTCGATAATGGCGCGCACCTGCATCTCGGTGATCTCCGGATAGGTAATGCCGAGACGGCAGCCACGGTGCCCCAGCATCGGGTTCTGCTCATGCAGCTCTTCGACGCGTGCAAGCACCACACGCAATTCCTTCAGCTTCGGCGAGCGGGGCTTCGTCAGTTCCAGCTCCTTGATCTCAACCAGCAGATCTTCGCGCTTAGGCAGGAATTCGTGCAGCGGCGGATCGAGCGTCCGGATGGTGACCGGGAAGCCCTTCATCGCCTTGAACAGTCCGGCAAAGTCGGCGCGCTGCATTGGGAGCAGCTTCTTGAGTGCCGCCCGGCGATCCTTCTCATTGCTCGCCATAATCATGGCGCGCATGAAAGGCAGCCGGTCCTCGGCAAAGAACATGTGCTCAGTGCGGCACAGCCCAATGCCCTCGGCCCCAAAGGCGATTGCGGTCTTCGCGTCACGAGGAATGTCGGCATTCGCACGTACGCGGAGGCGGCGATGCGGGTCGGCCCAGGCCATGAACTTGACCAGGTCCTTGTCGTCGGGAGAGGCATCGAGCGTGTTCAGCTTGCCCTTGATCACGCGTCCCGTCGTGCCATCCAGAGAAAGCCAGTCGCCTTCCCGGAAGGTCTGACCCTTGACGCGCATCTCCTTCTTCTTTTCATCTACAACTATGTCACCGGCGCCCGCCACGCAGCACTTGCCCATGCCGCGCGTAACCACCGCAGCGTGCGAAGTCATGCCGCCACGCGAAGTCAAAATGCCGGACGCAACTTCCATGCCGGCGATGTCTTCCGGCGTCGTTTCGCCGCGAACCAGAATGATCGACTTAATCTTGCCTTTATGGTGAACGGCGACCGCCTCTTCGGCGGAGAAGATGATCTGGCCAACGGCTGCGCCCGGCGATGCTGGCAGGCCCAGCGCCAGAACTTCAACGTTGCCGCCCTTCTCATCCAGACGCGGTACCAAAAAGTCATAAAGCTGATTCGGTTCGACGCGGAAGACTGCTTCTTCTTTCGTGATCAGCCCTTCTTCCACCATGTCGATCGCAATCCTCACAGCGGCCAGTCCAGTGCGCTTGCCGTTGCGGGTCTGCAGCATGTAGAGCTTGCCATCCTGAATCGTGAACTCAAAATCCTGGATGTCGCGGTAATGCTTTTCCATCCTCGATGTAATCTCACGCAGCTCGCCGTACACCGGAGGCATGATCTTTTCGAGCTCAGTGATGTGCTTGGGTGTACGCACTCCGGAGACCACATCCTCGCCCTGCGCGTTGAGCAGAAACTCGCCGTAGAATTCCTTGGTACCGTTGGCTGGATTGCGCGTAAAGCCGACGCCGGTGCCCGAGGTTTCGCCAAGATTGCCAAAGACCATGGCCTGCACGTTGACCGCCGTACCCAGCATGTCATCGATGTTGTTCATCCGGCGATAGTGCTTGGCACGATCGTTCTGCCAAGAGCGGAAAACAGCATCGCGAGCCATCACCAGTTGATCGACAGGGTTTTGTGGAAAGTCGATTTTGGCAAATTTCTTCACGACCTTCTTGTACTCGGCAATCACTTCCTGCAGAGCGGCGGCGTCAAGGTCGGTGTCGAGCTTCGCCTTCTTCTGCTTCTTCTTGCCGTCGAAGACCTCTTCAAAATGAGCCTTCTCAATGTCCAGTACCACGTTGCCAAACATCTGGATAAGACGCCGGTAGGAGTCATAGGCAAAGCGCGGGTTCTGCGTACGCGCGGCAAGTGCCTTCACGCTCTCATCGTTCAGGCCAAGGTTCAAGATCGTATCCATCATGCCTGGCATCGAGAACTTTGCGCCTGAACGCACCGAAACCAGCAGAGGATTTGCGCCTGCGCCGAGCTTCTGTCCCTGCAGAGCTTCCAGCTGCGCCAGCGCGGCGTTCATTTCCTTGTCAACGTTTTCGCTGACCTTGCCGCGCATATATTCGCGACAGGCCTCCGTCTGAATGGTGAATCCCGGAGGAACCGGTAGACCAACATTGGTCATCTCAGCAAGACCTGCCCCCTTGCCACCAAGGGTATCCTTCATCTTGCCATTGCCTTCGGCCTTCCCTCCGCCGAAGAAATAGACGTACTTGACTGCACTGACTGTAGGAGTAGCCATAGCCTCACTCTCTGGATGTTGACGAGATAACGTACTCATTTGTACTCGCAGCCAATAAAGGGCTGCATAACATTACGAATGAAAAACAACTCGGCTGCCACGTTGAAGGCTTCCCTCAGGAAGGCTTCCGTTCGGTTACGACCTCACTGAAATCAGCGATGGATTGGAATGTTGAAGCTACCGTTTGTAGAAGCTTTAGACGGGAGCTGCGCACCATTTCATCGTCCACCATTACCATGACCCTATCAAAGAAATCGTCGAGCGGGCGCCGTATCGTCGCCAACCCGGCAAGGGCTTCGTCGTACTGCTTCTCTTTACAAAGCTCAGCGGTGCTGCACGCCAGCTCCGCAGTACGTTCCGCCAGAATGCGCTCGGCTTCGTCATCCGCAGACTGCTGCGCCAAATTCTGACTCATCTCGGGCGACCACTTCCCTGCTTCGGTGGCCTGTCGAAGGATGTTCTTGATGCGCTTCACCGAAGCCGATATTGCATCGAAATCTTCACTGCCCCGGACCTTGGAAACGGCCTGTGCACGCGCCAGCGCATCCACCACGTTATCCGCTCCGGAGGCAAGCACAGCGTTTGTGACATCGTACGCAATACCGCACGCCTCACGCAGGTAGAACTCCAGCCGCTCGCGGAAAAAAGCAGCTATGTTCCGCTCATACTGAGCAACCGCGCTAAAGCGGGACTCGGCCTCGCTGCCCTTGTACTGGCGTAAAGCGTCCGCCATCAAGTGGCTCAAGCTGAGAGGAACCTTGTGCTCCACCAGCGTCCGGACAATTCCATTGGCAGCCCTGCGCAGCGCAAAAGGATCCTTCGACCCCGAAGGAATCATCCCCAGCGCAAACATACCTGCAATCGTGTCGGCCTTGTCGGCCGTGGCGAGCACGGCGCCTTCCAGTGAGCGCGGCACTTCATCATCCATCGAAGCGGGCTTGTACTGATCGTAGATCGCCTGCCCAATAGCTTTGGCAGAGCTCTCGGAAAGCTCCATCCGTTCGGCCTGGTGGACCAGATAAAGCCCCCCGATGATGCCTTGGAGCTCAGTAAACTCCTTGACCAGTTCGGTCGTCAGATCGCACTTCGCCATCAGCGCGGCTTTGTACACCACACCCTGGCGATGCCCGGGGTAAAACTCCGTAACCGCCGCGGAAATCAAGCTGCCCAGGTGCTGCGTGCGAATCGCCTTGTCGTAGTAGCTTCCCAGTTCCTTCTGGAACGTAACCGACTTCAGCATGGCCACGCGATCCTTCAGGCTCAGCTTCTGGTCCGTCTTCCAGAAGAAGCGTGCATCGTTGAAGCGCGCCCGCAAAACCCGCTCATTGCCGTGCCGCACAATGTCTTCACCTTCAACGTCGGTCACCGTGTTCAGTACGGCGAGGAAGTGCGGAGCCAGCT
>Ga0364922_10111_pt3 | contig 46549 bp, 46 predicted proteins | sample ExccelJu500001D4_2_FD_206955 | JGI IMG/M metagenome (GOLD analysis project Ga0364922, IMG submission 206955) | Enriched cells from Trout Bog Lake Hypolimnion, Wisconsin, USA - BchlTB.June20.5000.01.D4 | ecosystem: Environmental > Aquatic > Freshwater > Lake > Hypolimnion/Profundal zone | place...
TTCATGAGATGCATAACCTTTAACCGTCTCAACTAAATTAGGAATCAAATCTGATCGACGCTTTAGTTGCACCTCTATCTGGGCAAAGGCTTCATCAACTGAGATATTCGCGCGAACCAGACGGTTGCGCGACATTATTGCTAGTAGGGCAAGGATGAGGAGAAGAGCAACTATTAAGACGACGGCTTTCATTTCAAGCTCCTTAAGTTTTAACTTTTACTATTGAATTTTTGATTGGTGAAAATTAAGCCAGGATTTGCTCGGTGTTGGACCGCGCTGCCCCTGGTACCTAGAACCGTACAGCGCCGAGCCGTATGGATGTTCCGCTGGAGATGAGAGTTTGATGAGACAAAGCTGGCCGATCTTCATTCCTGGAAATAGCTTGACCGGCAAGTTGGCTACATTAGAAAGTTCCAGGGTGATGTGGCCGGAGAAGCCAGGATCGATAAAACCAGCAGTCGAGTGAGTGAGGAGTCCTAACCGACCTAAGGATGACTTTCCCTCTAAACGGCCCGCAATGTCATCCGGCAGAGTAATGATCTCGTAGGTGCTGGCCAGTACAAATTCACCAGGGTGCAAGATGAAGTGCTCGTCGTGGTTGACCGATACCTCTCGGGTGAGTTCGGCCTGCTCAATCGAGGGATCAATAACCGAGTATTTGTGATTTTCAAAGACTCGAAAGAATCTATCAAGTCGAACATCCACGCTCGAAGGCTGAATCATCCCCTCGCTAAAAGGTTCAACCTTCACCCGTCCAGCAGAGACCTCAGCGGCAATATCGCGATCACTTAGTAGCACGGTCAAAACCCTATCAGCAGAGGAATCTGGTGGATGTGGCTCATCGGGTGAGATCGAGCCGATAAGTTTGGACAATGAACTCCCGCCGCCCCTATCTCCTTCTAATCACGGCGGCGCTCCTCTACTCCATCAACGGGATCGTCTCGAAATGGGTAATGGAGGCGGGGCTAACACCCTGGCGCCTTACGGAGATTCGGACCACCGGTTCACTCGTGGCGCTCCTTCTCTATCTCGCACTGAAAGGCAGGCTCCCTCTTCTCCGCCCTGGAAAGGGAGAGCTAGGTCTGCTCACCCTCTTTGGAGTAATCGGAATCGCGGCAGTTCAATCTTTCTACTTCTTCTCAATTCTGAGATTGCACGTCTCGATCGCCCTTATTATCGAATTCACTGCACCGATCTGGATTGTTCTCTACCTACGCTTCTATAAGAAGGTGAAGATCTCCAATTCGATGTGGTTGGGGTTGGTTGCAGCATTTCTCGGGTTGATCTTGGTTGGCGAGGTGTGGAAGGGATTAACCCTCAACGGACTTGGAGTTATCTCCTCATTCTTGGATGCTCTTAGTCTGGCTGCCTATTTTGTGATGGGTCGAGCGCTCGGCAAGCGCAGAAGCACAGACACCATGTTGGTCTGGGGATTTGGAATTACCTCAATCCTCTTTGCGGTAGTTCAGCCATGGTGGTCATTTCCATTTCATATCTTTAAAGAAGAGATAAATCTCAATGGCCACTTCACAGGACATCACCTTCCTGGTTGGGCTTTGATCGCATTCATCATCATCGTCGGAACTGTGCTCCCCTACCTTTGTGTATTGAGGGGAGTCAACGCCCTTTCGCCACAGGTGGCGAGCATTATCGGAATGTTGGAACCAGTTCTTGCAGGCGTATTCGGTTGGATCTTGCTGAAGGAAACCTTCACTACTATTCAACTTATCGGGGCTGCGGTCGTGCTCGTCGGAATATTCATTGCCAATGAAAAAATTCCAGACACTGCAATTCCAGATACTGCAATGGAGGTGTAGGCGATGGATAGATTTGATGATGTCCTTGCTGCCAATCAAAACTTCGCCACAAAGTTCACCTCAGAAGAGCTCACTGGAACCGCGGTCAAAGGTTTGGCGATCGTTACATGTATGGATTCACGCATCGATCCGCTTCGCATCGTGGGTATGCATGCCGGGGATGCCAAAATTTTACGTAACGCCGGAGCACGCGTTACGGATGACGTCCTGCGCACCTTGGTACTCGCTACTCATCTCTTAGGCGTGAATCGCGTTCTCGTCATGCCACATACCGATTGCCGGATGGCTAGCACCGATGAGGCTGGAATACACGCCGCCATCTCGCAGAAGAGCGGTGTAGATACCCGGAGTCTGGATTTTCAGACCACCGACGATCAACTAGGCGCGCTACTCAAAGACATTGTGAAAATAGAAAGCTATCCACTACTCCATGATGAGGTGCGAGTAATGGGAGCGATCTACGATGTGAAGAGCGGGTTACTGACTCCCGTAAATTGAGCTTTTAAACTCTTGATTCACCCCTGACTTCTCTCTACCCTTTCATTACAAATCTTTCAGCGGTGAGGGAGAGTGCCATGGCGCATGACGTTGTAACTGAGCAACCCAAAGATTTCAAAATCATCCCAACGAGTGCGATTCCACTTGTCGCGGTTGTCTACATTGGGCTAATAATCGCGGTAGCGACCAACCGACTCTGGGCCTTGGATTTCTTCCACGTCGTGGGTGGCGGGCTCTGGACTGGGATCGATCTATTTCTCGGATTCGTTATCGGACCAATCATAGGAAAGATGAGCATTCCTGCACGTATGGAGTTCTCCAAAAAATTCATGCCAAAGATGGTCTTGTTAATGCCAACCCTGGTGATTGCAACACTCGCAGGAGGGTGGCAATTAGCACGACATGAGGGATTCATTCTCTCCTCTGATAAGCATCATGGGTGGGTGGTTGCCTCAATGATTGTTGTGGGAATTATGGCGGTTGTTGCCCTTGGTTTTCTCGAACCCGCCAATCTCGGTGTCCTCTTTGAATTGAAGAAGGAGAGACCTAACGGTGAAGTTATTGGGAAGTTGATGAAACGCTTCCTATATACCGCTGGACTCACCGGAGCGATGCAGGTGGCTACGCTCATTATTATGACAAGGATTGCAACGCTATGAATACCCGTGCCAAGAAGTTACCTCCTGTCTCGGAGATCTCAGTTGTGGTTTTGGCTCTCGTGGTTGCGGGTGGAGTTTATCTAGCCGCACATCTTCCAAAACACACTTCACTTGCGTTTACAACGTTCACTGTTGTGGCTGCAGCAGTGTTAGTGCTCGTCAATCTCGTTCTGCTTACTAGGCTTACTGGATTTGCTTGGAAGACATTTTTCCAAGTAGCTAAGTGGACCTTGTTCGCTTACGCAATCTTCGCGGCGGCTTTGGAATATATCTTCGTTAAGGATGGGGTGCGCGGGAGCGTTCTCGTTTTAATGAGCGCAACGATTGTTATCTTTGCTGTGAACCTACCGATTCATTTCGGATTTACCGTAGCAAGGTATGCCGATAATTAGTAAAAGAAATTAATCTTTAACGAAGTTCTCGCCACCACTGTAGGCGGGAGCGATATCTGCAAAGCGAGCGAAGTGAAGTTGTGCCGCTACCGTTATGGTCCGAGTAGGACCATTACGGTGCTTAGCAACAATGAGATCCGCCTCACCGGAGCGATTCTGGTTGTCATATAAATCATCACGGTGCAACAAAATAACCATATCGGCATCTTGTTCGATGGAGCCTGACTCACGAAGATCGGAGAGCATCGGCTTCTTATCAGCGCGCTGTTCTGGCGAACGGTTGAGCTGTGAGATAGCGATAATCGGAACGTTAAGTTCTTTAGCCAATAATTTGAGGTTACGCGAGAACTCTGAGACCTCTTGTTGACGATTTTCCACGCGCTTACCCGATGTCATTAACTGCAAGTAGTCGATAACAATTAATTTGAGGTTGTGGCGTTGTTTGAGCCGACGCGCCTTAGAGCGGATCTCCATAAGTGAGAGATTTGGTGAATCATCAATAAAGAGTGGGGCTTGCGAGATCTCGCCCATTCTCTTCGCTAAACGTCCCCACTCATCATCTGAGAGCGAACCCGAGCGAATATTGTTAAGACCAACCTTTGCCTCTGCCGAGAGCATGCGCATCGTGATCTCAGAGCGGCTCATTTCAAGTGAGAAGATAACTGAGGTATCCCCGTTATGAATTGAGGCATGTCTTGCGATATCGAGTCCGAGAGTTGATTTACCAACTGCAGGGCGCGCTGCTAGGACAATCATGTTGCCGGGGTGGAAACCATTGGTAAGGGCATCGAGATCGCGAAAACCGCTCTTCACACCCTCATCTGCAACACCTGAGGAGATAGCTTCAATCTCATCAAGCGCTGCGGGGAGTAGCTCCGAGAGTTGGATGTAATCCTCACTCATACGTGATTCTGTTACTTGATAGACCTCGGCTTGTGCGGCATCCACCGCATCATCGACATCACCAGACTCTGAGTAACCAATCTGGACAATCTTTGTGCCGGCTTCAACAAGGCGACGCAAGATCGCGCGATCGCGAACGATGCGGGCGTAGTAACCTGCATTAGCAGCGGTTGGCACTGAAGAGATAAGTGTGTGGAGATATGGCGCGCCACCTGCACGCGCAATATCACCACGCTTCGTTAACTCGGCTGAGACGGTCACTGGATCGGCAGGATCGCCACGGCCATATAGATCAAGAATGGCATCGTAGATAAGTTCATGTGCCGGACGATAGAAATCACGCTCTTTGATAATTTCTACAACATCGGCGATCGCATCTTTGGAGAGGAGCATTCCGCCAAGCACCGATTGTTCGGCGACTAAATCTTGCGGTGGAGTTCTCTCGAATTCAACAGGTCGAGCCGGCAGGCTGTTATTCCCTCGATTTGGAAGTTCAGCGATGCTCATGCCCGTATCTTCTTATGGAGCGCTGACATTCCCTACTTTCGCCTCAGACCATGTGTACCTTGATGTGGGTAAGCAAAGTTTTGCTGGGGATAACCTGAATTTCTATGTGGAGCGGTTGTGGGTAACTCACCCTGGACTGGGGATAGTTCTGTGAGTTTGAGCTAATTCACGCTCAAAATCGAGATTTGGGCTGGGGATAAAGATAAATCTCGCCATCTCAATTAATGAGAAAACCCCACCTAGCGAGCTAGGTGGGGCTCTCTTTTACTACTAATTTGGTCTGCTAATTAAGCAGCAACTACCTGTACCTGAACATTTGCTGCAACCTGAGCATGGAGGCTTACCTTGGCGGTGTAGTTGCCAAGCTTCTTCATGACTGGTGCCTTCAGGCGATGGCGATCGATATCGATTCCGACTGAAGATTTGATTGCAGCAATCAGATCCTTCTCGGTGACTGAACCGAAGAGTGAGCCGGTTCCGCCAACCTTTGCCTTAACAACGATTGGAGCCTGCTCCAAAGCTGTCTTGATCTCACGGGCGTGGTCGAGATCGCGGATCTCGCGAGCGCTACGTGCACGACGAATTCCTTCAATCTGCTTCTCTCCGCCTAGTGACCATGCAATTGCATTGCCATTTGGAAGTAGGAAATTGCGAGCGTAACCATCTTTAACAGTTACAACATCTCCGGCCTGACCTAGCCCGGCAACTTCGCGAGTAAGGATGAGTTTCATTTGTATATCCTCCCCTTATCTTGCTGTTGAGGTGTAAGGCAAGAGCGCCATTTCGCGGGAGTTCTTAACCGCGGCAGCAATTGCACGTTGATGTTGGGTGCATGCACCCGTTACTCGGCGAGCGCGGATCTTGCCGCGATCAGAGATGAACTTACGAAGGGTTGCGATGTCCTTATAGTCAATATAGGTGACTTTCTGTTGGCAGAAAGAACATGGCTTCTTCTTAAATTTCTTTAAAGCCGCAGCCGACATCTTCGGCGCGACCTTCTTTGGTTTTAAGGTCTTATTACTTCTTGCTCCCACTGTGGTGCTCCTTTAAGAGGGCCCTGTTTATTAAACAGGAATGGTTGGTTTCTAATGAGGTACGTTCTAATAAATTAGAACGGAGGTTGATCATCCGATGCTCCTGTTGCCCAACCGCCACCAACTGGGGCTGCTGACCAAGGATCATCTGATGATGCAGTTTCAGATGTAGCGGTGAAGCCGCCGGAACCCGCGCCGCGGGTGGTCTTTGTGACCTTTGCAGTTGCGTTGCGAAGTGATGGACCTACTTCGTCAACTTCAACCTCAAATACGGTGCGCTTCTCGCCTTCTTTAGTTTCATAAGAGCGTTGCTTGAGACGTCCAGAGACAATTACTCGCATTCCACGAGTTAATGACTCTGCAACATTCTCTGCAGCTTGACGCCAGATTTGGCAGTTAAGAAAGAGGCTATCGCCATCTTTCCACTCGTTCGTTGCCTTATCGAGATAACGAGGAGTTGATGCAACGGTGAACTTTGCAACTGCAGCACCTGATGGTGTGAAGCGCAGTTCAGGATCGCTTGTTAAGTTACCGATCATTGTGATTGTTGTATCGCCAGCTGCCATTTTTCTCTCGCTTAATTAACTGTTATCTGATTATGAATTGAGTTGATCTGGACGAACGACCTTGGTGCGAAGCACCGCTTCGTTCAAATTGAGTTGACGATCAAGTTCTTTGATCGCATCTGGACCACAGTGCAGATCAGCAACAGCGTAGATTCCTTCGGCCTTTTTATTGATTTCGAAGGTCATGCGACGACGTCCCCAAATATCGAGCTTGTCGACGGTTCCACCACTGTCTTTGATGATCTTGAGGTATGTCTCAAGACTTGGTGCGACTGTGCGTTCTTCTAGGTCAGGATCGAGAATGACCATGATTTCATAATGACGCATGCGTTAACCCCACCTCCTCTGGACTAAAGCGGCCGTGGGATTTCCACGGCAGGAGGGTTACTGCTCCTACAGCGAAAAGGACGGGTGCCCTGAACCTGTAGGAAGGGTAAGCCTAACCTCCCGTCTGCAATAGGAGAAATTCGTCCTCATGTGCGGGCAGATCCCGTGTGGATAAGAGGATCCTCCAGGCGAAAAATAGGCTGGTCGCCACCCTAAGCAGGATTGCTCCCGCGTACCACTTGGCCGGGAGTGCGAAGTTGGCCCCGGCAAAGCCGCCGAGGTACTCCCAAATGGAGAAGTGGTAGATCGCCTCAGCTCCCTGCCAGATCCAAAACGCTGCCCTATCTCGATTATTAACCAGAGCCATAACTCCCAATGGGGCTAACCACAATACATATTGAGGGGAGTAGACCTTATTGAGTGCGGTGAAGAGGGCGACAAAGATAAAGGCAGTTTGTGCCAACATCGGAGTACTTACGTTGCGAATCAGGTGTCCAACAACTACAAGAGATGCAAGAAGAAATAGCGCCATCCAGTAGACATTGATGTGTGGCGGATTGATATTAAAAATATTTATTGCCTGCCAGAAGGAACCTAGATCCGCAGGTCGATCGGAGTTCAATTTAAAAAATCGCCACCATCCCTTGGGGGTGAGGATTGCAAATGGTGCATTAATAAATGTCCAGAGCAGGACGGTCTGTAGGAGATAACGGAGACCCGCCTTGACCTCTCTCGTCTTCAGAAAGATAACCGCGATTGGGATAAGTAAAACGATTGGAAAGAATTTGGTAGCAATCGAGATCGCCAACGCGGTTGAGCTCAGTAGATATCTCTTTCGATCAAACCAATAAATACTCAAGACTGCAGTTGCCACAGCCCACATATCCCAATTGATATACATCGATGCGATGACTGCCGGCAGCAGCGGAAGCAAATACCACTTTGCAGGATTTATTTTAGAGATCAGAATGGCGGTAAATACAAAGAGCGCGGCTAACAGCGCAATATTTAATAGAAAATAATATTTATCCGAATTTTGACCATGCGGAGTTATGAGAGCAGTCGCCCACATAACAACTCCTGTAAGCGGTGGGTACTCAACAGAGTTTGTGGCGCTGGAATAGGGCCAAACATGATTCACTAAACCGCGTGCATCAAAGAGCGCAGGTAGATCGCTGTAACACTCATGTACATCCACTCCAACACCAGTCCAATTGGTGTTGTAACAGTGATCAAACTTTGCGAATGAAAGTAAGCCAGCAAATAAGGCGAGTGCGATAACTGCCTTTGTTGTAAAGGAGAGTTTCATACTCTTTCCAGTTTATTTACTTCTTCTTTTTAGGTGAAGGAGCTGGTGTGGGTTTAGGAGTAAGAAAGGCGAGTTTAGGATCCATCGTTGGAACCGCGCTCTGCATAGGTGTTGGATCCACACCACCAATATTCGCTGGAGGTGGGAAATCCATTACGGGAGTGTGTGCCAACGCCTCTCGCATATATTGGTCCCAAATCTTTGCAGGGAAGGTTCCACCGGTAACGGCGTTGAGACCACCAATTCCATTAAGTGACTCTGAGGCGTTATCTCTAAAGAGTGCAACGCTGGTAGCCATCTGAGGCACAAATCCGGTGAACCAGGCGCTCGCATTATCAGTGGTGGTACCTGTCTTTCCAGCACTCGGCCTTCCCAGATCAGCTACCGCACCCGAGGCGGTTCCATATGTGGTGACGGTTTGTAGCGCCGTTGTTAAATCAGCCATTACATCGCTAGCAAATACCTGATTTGTCTGTGGTTGCGCTTGATAGAGGATTCCTCCGTTGTCGCCAATAACCTGCGAGACGATGTAAGGCTTTGCATAAATTCCTTGCGCCGCAAAGGTGGCATATGCCGAGGCGACATCAATTACATGTGGACTTGCAACACCGAGCGTGACGGAGGGTCCTGAAACCATCTGCACCGAAGTCGGGATACCCGCGCGACGTGCAACATCAATAACCTTATCGGGCCCCACCTTGATGCCAAGTGGAACGAATACGGTATTTACGGAGTTTGCAATTGCATCGAGGAGGTTGATGTTGTTGTACTGCTCGTTACCGTAGTTAAAGACTGGGTATGGACCTTGCGAGCCAGGGTCATAGAAGACTTGTGGGGATCTTCCATTCCAGACCGAATGCAGACTAATTCCAGCCTCAAGAGCAGCGACTAGTGCAAATGGTTTGAATGATGAACCTGCTTGAGTCGTCGCCTGCGTCGCGTTGTTGTACTGACTCTTCAAATAATCTTGACCGCCATACATTGCGAGTACCGCCCCGGTTCCGGGTTGAATCGAAACCAAGGCGACACGAAGGTTATTGAATGGTGACTTAGGAGTGCGCTTTGCGACGGCATCGACTGCTGCCTCTTGATCCTTCTTCACCAAAGTGGTTTTTACAACCAACCCACCTTGCAATAGCTGATCTTGAGTAAATCCAAATTGCTGTAATTGATTTTCAATCCAAGAGATTACGTAACCCTTTGGACCCGCCAAAGAGCCAGAAGCAACTCTGGGTTGAATAAATGGAAAGACTTGCTTCGCCTCTTCGGCGCGGGTAAGCCACTTAGCCTTCACCATTCCATCAAGTACGTACTTCCAGCGCGCCTGCAATCGTGCTAGATAGCTTGGTCCATTAGCTGGATCGTAATATCCAGGGGCGTTGAGAATGCTGGCTAAGACTGCAGCTTGTGAGACATTGAGTTGATCGACTGTGCGACCAAAGAAAACTTCTGAACCGGTCTGCACTCCATAAGCGCCGCGACCAAAATAAATGGTGTTGAGGTAATCTTCAAGGATCTGATCTTTAGAGAGTTGCTGTTCCAATTTAACGGCAATGACAATCTCTTTTATCTTTCGTTGAATACTCTGTTGCGGAGATAAGAAGGCGGTCTTGGCATATTGCTGCGTGATAGTTGAACCACCTTGCAAGGAGCCACCGCGAACGTCATGCCACAGCGCACGCAAAATTCCCGTTGGGCTAAAGGCGTGCTCGTTATAAAAATTGCGATCCTCGGCAGCCAATATTGCATGTCTCACATTGATCGGAATGCTCGCTAATTGGACGCTGGTGCGATCTTGCGCTCCAACTCGGCCAATCTCCGACCCATCCGCATACTCAATAACTGTGGCCTGACTATTTACATATTGATTGGGGTCAGGAATCTTGACGGTGAAGTAGGCGTAGGAAAAGAGGTAGGTCGCTATAACAAATCCCCCGCCGATCGTGAAGATCGCCCCGCGGATAAACCAGGTTCTCAGGTTTTCGCGGGTTGGTTTTTCCATGTGGAAAGGTTACCGCCCGGCGCTACGGGCGTAATCCTCATCCTCAAGAGTTCGCACCCTGCGTGGTGGTTTGCGGTATTTACCATCTCCCAACTTGAAGGAGTAGATCAGATGGTGCCAACCGCATCCCATACAGACCTCAACGATATAGACGCGGAATTCCCCGTATTGGCTCTGCATCTCTTCAATCTCCGCGGAAGTCTTAATGCGGCCTGAGTACTGACCGAGTTGATCTCCGAAGGTATATCGCAACTCGACCATCTCAGCTTTGCGGCAAACAGGACAGAGCCTTTCTACTCGCTCTCCGTGATATTTGGCAGCGCTCTTGAGATAGGGATCGGCATCGCAGGCATCTAACCCCGAGGTTGTGCCTTTGAAGAGCGCGATTAACGTAGCGCGACGCTTAAGTGAATAATCGATCGCATCACGACGACTCCATAAGGTCCCCAACATAGTTTCCAAGAATAAACCTTTATAACTAACTACGCTTGCGCGCATGAGAAAGGTTGGGATGACTAAAAACTGGCCATTTCATCCTGGGAGCAAGTTGCCCCACATCCTCACAGTACGGTGGCTTGGACAAGTGGGGGATGGAATCTTCCAATCCTCATTAGCATCCTTCGTGCTCTTCTCCCCAGAACGTCAGCCCGATGCAGTGAGCGCCGCCACCGCCTTTGCCGTCGTACTCCTGCCTTACTCGCTTGTCGGTCCTTATGCCGGAATATTTCTCGATAGATTCTCTCGCCAGAGAATTGTTCTCTTTTCGAATCTCATCCGAGCTGTTGATCTTGCTTTCATTGCGCTACTGATTAAGGCGGGCGCAACCGGCGTGCCACTCACCCTCTTGGTACTAGTGGCATTTGGAATTAATCGATTGATTCTCGCCGGGCTCTCCGCTGGCCTGCCATTGGTCGTCGAGAAAGATGAGTTGATCTCCGCAAATGCCTTGGCGGTTACCGGAGGAAGTATCTGTGTAGTCATCGGCGGCGGAATCGGAATTGGTGTAAAGAAATTATTTGATCATCACGGAAAGAGTGATCTGAGTGATGCCAAAGTAATTTTGATTGCGATGGTCTGTTACCTCTTAAGTTCCTTCTTCACGCGGAGGTTATCTCGCAAGGAGATTGGGCCTGCTGATCATGAGATTCCAGTTGAAGTTCGGGGAATTCGTGAACTGCAAGAAGGCTTACGTATTTTGAGAAACCATCCCGATGCTTTACGTGGAATATTTTCTACCGCGATTCAACGAGGAGGTTTAACTGGACTTACATTGATGGGGTTATTGCTGGAGAGAAATACCTTTAACCCACCTAGCAATCCGGATGCCGGTCTAGCAGGCTTTGCTTACGCTCTCGCGGTTGCTGGAGTTGGCTTTGGTGTTGGCTCCTTTATCACGCCATTCTTCGTCAATTACTTTGGGCGACATCGTTGGATACGAATAATGATGATCGCGCCATTCCCATTTCTCGTGCTCATCGCTTTTCTTCCTCAAGAGTGGCTACTGCTCACAACCGCCTTCTTTATCGCAACCTGCGGTCAGGCAGTTAAAGTCACCAACGATGCCCTCGTTCAATCACAAATAGCTGATGAGTTCCGCGGAAGAGTCTTTGCTTTTTATGATGTGGCGGTAAATGGCCTCATTGTTTTAGGTGCAATTGTGGCAGCGCTCATCCTGCCCACATCTGGAAAATCGGTAGCGCTTCCGCTTCTTACGACCGCGGTCTTCGCATTGACCACCTTTTTATTGTTGCGAAATTCTAAGTTCTTTATTGCGCGCCCAAGCAAGTAGCTCTTCGGTAGCCAACTCTGGTCCAAGCGGGCCGCGCTCCATTCGTAACTCGAGCAGGAAATCGTAGGCCTCACCGACAAGTCGAGAAGGTTTAATTCCTAATATCTCCATGATCTGCTGGCCATCTAAATCAGGGCGGATTCGATCTAACTCTTCTTGAGCTTTCAGTTCTGCGATCCGATTCTCTAAAGAGTCATACGTAGCGGACAGTTGATCAGCTTTGCGCTTATTGCGCGTTGTGCAATCTGCGCGTGTAAGAACATGAAGCGAATCCAGTAAGTCTCCTGCATCTCGAATGTAGCGACGAACGGCTGAGTCGGTCCATTCTCCACTTCCATATCCATGGAAACGAAGATGCAAGAAGACAAGTGTTGAAACATCATCAACAATCTTGCTCTCGAAACGCAACTCCTTAAGTCGCCGCTTTGTCATCTTCGCACCCACAACTTCATGGTGATGGAAAGAGACTCCACCTCCAGGAATTAATTCACGCGTTCGAGGTTTGCCAATGTCATGCATGAGTGCCGCTAAGCGAATCACAAGGTTAGGCCCACCTAATCGATCCTCATGGGCGATCGCCTGTTCTAGAACAGTTAACGTGTGTTCGTAGACATCTTTATGGTGGTGATGTTCATCGATTTCCAATTTCAATTTCGGCAATTCTGGAAGGAAGTGGGAGGCTAGACCAGTTTCAACAAGTAGACGTAATCCCAATCTTGGATTGGATGACATCAGAGTCTTAACAAATTCATCTCTAATACGTTCTGCGGAAATGATCGACAGTCGATCAGACATTTCAACAATCGCTGAGATAACCGATGGGTCAACAGAGAAATCTAACTGTGCCGCAAATCGCGCAGCGCGCAACATGCGAAGTGGGTCATCAGTGAATGAAGAAGTAGCACTTCCTGGAGTTCGCAGTACCTTCTTCGCTAAATCTCCAGCGCCATCAAAGAGATCTATAAATGTCGGCTGTTCTGTCGTGAGTTCTAGCGCCATCGCATTGATAGTGAAATCTCTGCGAGAGAGATCGCCCTCGATCGTCTCTCCAAAATTCACATCCGGTTTACGCGATTGTGGGTCGTAACTCTCGCTGCGATAGGTCGTTACTTCAACAGTGACGTCGCCTTTCTTTGCAGCGATAGTTCCGAAGGCGGCACCGATCTCCCAGACGTTATCTGCCCACTTTTTGAGAATCCTGGTGCTCTCTGGTGGTCGTGCATTAGTCGTGAAATCTAAATCATTTCCAAGTCTGCCCAATATGGCATCACGCACAGGCCCCCCAACGAGAGCCAGAGTAAATCCCTCACGCTTAAAAGCCTCCGCCAAGGATGCAATCAACTCCCCGTGCAGAGCAAGGGAGCCGAGGGCTAGTTCGGCTGCGATGGCTCCTGGATTAGGCAACTGGGTACTCACAATGAGTAAGGCTAGAGCAGTACCCTTCTCTTATGACCCCGGCACCTGGTGCGGGTGGCGAAGCGAAACGGAAAAAACGTCGGAGACGGCGTCCTGCGGGCCCACACTCACCCACTGATACTTTAACTCCGGCTAAAACCGAACCTCGTACCGCCCCTGTCAAAAAAACGCCCCCCAAAAAACGCCCGGCTTATGCCAAGCGAGTGGATGAGGTTAGCGCTGGGGGATTAGTTATTGATGGCACCGGCACCAAAGGTTTACTTATAGGTCGACGTGATCTCAAAGATGCATCTCGCGAACGCTTGCTTTGGTCACTTCCCAAGGGCCATATCGAAGCTGGCGAAACACCTGAACAGGCAGCGATTCGTGAGGTCGCTGAGGAGACTGGAATTCAAAGCGAGATCTCGCGTGAGTTGGGAATTATTGATTTCTGGTTCATGGCAGGTGGAAAGCGGATTCACAAGACCGTTCACCATTATCTATTCCGAGAGGTCGGCGGTGTATTAGCGCCTCAAGTGAGTGAAGTCGATGATGTCGGTTGGTTTCCATTAGACGAGATCATCTCGTTGCTCGCATATCCAGATGAGAAGAAACTCATTGCCAAATCTGGTGACTTAAAAGTATGAAGCGGCTACTAGCTCTAATTGCTGCTCTTACCTTCATCTTTATCGCAACTCCCGTTGCTCAAGCGGGTACGACAATTTATCTCACCGAACCATCTCACCGTCAGATTAATGGCCAATTCATTGATGATGCACTTACTAACTCAATAAGTTTTACTGGACGACTGGGGCAATTGGTTTTCAATCCACCTACAGGTGAACGAACATGGGTAATTGATCCCGCTCTGATAGATGATGTAACTGCAATGGCTAGTGGTTACACACTTGCATCAGGTGTTGCAGGCGCGGGAGAACTTGCGGCTAAGTCTTGGCTGGACCAACTCAAATTAGATGTGCGAACCGACCCCATCATCCCAATGGTGTACGGCAACCCTTCGTCATATTGGGTAGGTCAACTCTCCCCTCACGAGGCCAATTACCTTCTGACTATTTCGCAGAGTCGTCTCGCAACGCTCTTAGGTATTGATGTTTCTAGCCCTGCGGTTTATCACTCGAATTCACACTTCACCCTCACTTCGACCGATATTAGTTCACTCAAAGATGATGCCTCGCAATTTTCGGCAACCGCTTCATATATTGATCCAACAAAGATTGATGTCTCGCGCCTTGCTCTAATCCGAATTCTCAATCCCGACCTCACCAACGATCGTCGCGAATATTTGATACGAGATTTGACTGCCGCTGCTTATGCGCAGACGCATCTGGTCCATCTTGGTCCTGGCAAATTCACCGTAACATCAACACATCAAGATCTACCTATCACCCTTACAAATGGCTTTCCTTTAGATGTCAAAGTAAACCTCTATGTAATACCAACTAATTTGAAGGTTGAAGTTGGAACGCTGCCACAGGTAGTTATTCCAGCAAAATCCAAGATCCAAGTAATGGTTCCTATTACAGTTTTGACATCAGGAACTTCGGGTTTGAATGTTGAACTCACCTCCACCCATGGCAATTTATTGGGGGATTCGGTGATCTATCCGCTGCAACTCTCAGTGATTAGTCCAATAGCTACTTGGTTTACTACTGGCGCTGCCATCGTGCTCTTTGTCGCCGCTACCTTCCAAAGTATTCGCCGTATCAGGAGAAGACAGAGATGAGTGATAACTCGATTATCCGCTCGTCGGCGATCATGGCTGCGGGCACCTTCGTCTCTCGCATCACAGGACTTATTCGCGGCCTTCTATTAGTAGCGGTGCTTGGTACAACCCTCTTGGGTGATACGTACAACGTCGCAAACACCATGCCAAATATTTTGTACAACTTGATAATTGGCGGTGCACTTACTGCAGTCTTTGTTCCGCAAATGGTTCGTGCCATCCGGGAACCAGATGGTGGATCAGCATTTATCTCTCGACTTGTTACAGCTACATGTGTCGTTCTTGGAGTTCTTGTATTTATATCAATAGTTGCGGCACCACTTCTGGTGCACCTCTTTGCAAGTAGTTATTCCGGTCGCCCAGAATTTAACTTAACCGTTCTCTTCATGCGTTACTGCCTACCCCAAATATTCTTTATGGGGCTCTTTGCATTACTTGGTCAGGTCGCGAACGCTAAAGGAAAGTTTGGGCCCATGATGTGGGCTCCCGTCTTCAACAACGTAGTTGTCATTGGAGTCTTTGCTTACTTCCTTCATATCTCCAAAGGTTGGAAAGTTACAACTATCTCTCATGGTCAGGCGACATGGTTAGGTATCGGAACAACTGCGGGTTTTGTAGTTCAACTCGCCTGCTTAATTCCGGTTCTCAGACAGATCAACATAAAGATTCGTCCGCGTTTTGATTGGAGAGATCCTGAAATTCGTAAGTCTCTGCACTTGGCGTCATGGACTCTCGCCTTTGCAGCTATCTCGCAACTTAGTTATTTAGTAACCGTTAACTTATCTACAGGTGCAGCGGTCCGTGCCTTGAAGGCTGGGATTACAACTGGCGTTGGCTATACCCCTTATGGAAATGCCATGTTGATTTTGCTCTTGCCGCATTCGGTTGTGACCATCTCGATCGTTACCGCGATACTGCCCTTGCTCTCTAGTCATGCCGCTGAGCAAAAGTTCCAAGAGATTCATGATGAATTGGTGCGGGCAATTCGACTAGTTGGAATCATCACCGTTCCAAGCGCCATTGCATTTCTTTTGTATGGACCCCTTATTACCCGGACCTTGTTCTTTGGAATTTCCAACAATGATGCCCGCTATTTGGGCTTAGTCCTATCTGCATTTGCCCTGGGGTTGCTTCCGCTCAGCGTTAATCTCATCGCACTACGTGGGTTGATCGCCTTTGAAAACATCAAATTACAGGTTCTTAGTAATGCGATCATGAACCTCATCGGTAGCCTCCTCTCCTTCCTACTAGCCATGACCTTGCCCGCCAAGTGGGTAACCGTCGGATTGGCCGCCGCTCTCGCCCTCAGTTATTACATAGGGGCATGGACATCTATCAGACTCCTTCGCCGTTACAACATAGAGATCCATACCGGCGAGATCACCGGCTTTTATGCACGTTTAGCTCTCATCTACTCGGTTGTCGCTATTCCGCTCTATTTGATCATGGGCAAGATCCCGGGCGGGAATAACGCAAAACTATTGGTTGTTCTCTCAGTCAGCGGTTTAGGCTACCTTGGCATTGCCAAGGCCTTTAAGATCGAGGAAGTGGGAGCGGCCTTAGCGGTCCTTCTCAGGCGGAGACGCTCATAGGGTTTGTGGATTACCAAGGTTCAGAAAGTTAGGTGTTGACGTGAGTGAAGTTATCCGCGATCTCGTGATTGTTGGCTCTGGCCCAGCTGGATATACCGCTGGAATCTATGCCTCTCGTGCCCAACTCTCTCCCGTTCTCTACGAAGGTTCAGTCACCGCTGGTGGTGCACTTATGAACACAACCGAGGTCGAGAACTTCCCTGGATTTCCAGCTGGCATTATCGGTCCTGACCTTATGGACAACTTAAAAGCTCAAGCTGAGAAATTTGGTACACAACTGATCCGTGATGACATCGTTGATATGCAACTTAAAGAAGATATTAAAGTCCTAACAGATGGCAGTGGAAATGTCTTACGCGCTAAATCTGTAATTCTGGCGACAGGCTCTGCTTATAAAGAGATTGGGCTTGTCAATGAGAAGCGCTTATCTGGTCGTGGTGTCTCATGGTGTGCAACCTGTGATGGTTTCTTCTTCCGTAATCAGGAGATCGCAGTAGTAGGTGGCGGTGACTCTGCTATGGAGGAGGCTAACTTCCTCACTCGCTTTGCCTCGAAAGTTGTTGTCATCCATCGCCGTGATTCATTGCGCGCTTCAAAGATCATGGTGGAGCGAGCTAACGCCAACCCCAAGATCGTATTCTTGTGGAACACAGAGGTTATTGATGTGCTTGGTGAAGATAATGTGACCGGTCTGAAATTACGTAACACTGTAGATGGCACAGAGAGTGAGAGAGCCTTTACCGGTCTTTTCGTTGCCATTGGGCACTCCCCTCGCTCTGAACTTTTGGTAGGGCAAGTTGATCTTGATAACGAGGGATATGTGAAGGTAGAGGGTCGCTCTACTCGAACCAATCTCTCTGGAGTATTTGCATGTGGAGATCTGGTTGACCATACCTATCGCCAGGCTATTACCGCTGCAGGATCTGGCTGCCAGGCCGCGTTAGACGCTGAAAGATTCCTTGCAGGACACTAGAATTGCGCTTCTACACTAAAACATTTTAAAAGAGTTCACTTAAATAACCGAGAGGGAAACATGAGCAACACACCACCAGTCACCGCGGCCACATTTGAAGACGTGGTTCTTAAGAGCACAACACCAGTTCTCGTCGATTTCTGGGCTGAGTGGTGCGGACCTTGTCGTGCAGTAGGACCAATCTTGGAAGAGATTGCGGCGGAACACGCTGGCAAGATCAAGATTGTTAAGCTGAATACTGATGAAGAGGCCTCGATCGCAATGAAGTACGGCATTACCTCAATTCCAACGATGAATGTCTATGTTGGTGGTCAGGTTGTAAAGAGCATTGTCGGAGCGAAGCCAAAGCCTGCGCTTCTTAAAGATCTAGAAGCCTATATTTAATAATCTCTGACTGACGAAATAGCAGATTCATGTCGCCCGATCTCACACTTGGTGGATCGGGCGATCTTGTTTTACAAGTTACTAATTACTTAACACGTCTCAACCTTTTAAACCAGGAGAGTTCCGTCTTTGATGAGAAAGTTGCAAGCGCGGTAAAAGAATTTCAACAATCTCGTGGATTGCGGGTTACTGGAATTGTTGATGCGATAACGCTTCGAGTTTTGGATGAGGCACGTTGGAAACTTGGTGATCGCGTTCTCTCCCTCGTCTCTCCATTTATGCGAGGAGATGATGTAGCTTCACTGCAATCTCAATTGAGTGAGATGGGATTTAACTGCGGCCGAGTAGATGGAATCTTTGGAAGCGAGACCGAGTCGGCGGTTAAAGAGTTTCAAAAATCAGTTGGGGTGAAAGTTGATGGGCGCTGTGGCCCTGCAACAATCATGTCGATGATGCGTTTGAAGAAGATCGTGTCAGGTGGGGCACCTATTCAATTACGTGATGCGGCGATTCGTGCAGAGCGTGGTCCTGCACTTTCAGGAAAAGTAATAGTTATAGATCCATCACTCTCTCCTGAGATATTTGACTTAGCCCAAAGGCTTGAAGGGCGACTCATCGCGCTTGGGGTGAATGTCTTTCTGACTAGGACTATTGCATCCGCTCCACAAGAATCTGAAAGAATCGAGATCGCTAATTCTTCGGGAGCCGATCTCGTCATCTCTCTCCATCAAGATACTTACAAGAATTCCAGTGCGCACGGTGTTGCGACCTATTACTACGGGAGCGATTCTCATGGGGTTCACTCCATCGTGGGTGAGCGATTTGCGACCTTGGCCCAACGTGAGATCTGCGCCCGTACCGATCTGCTTAATTGCCGTATTCATGCCAAGACGTGGGACCTTTTAAGGCTAACCAAATCCCCTACGGTCCTCATCGAGCTGGGATATTCCACCAACCCTGGGGATGCCAAGCGAGTTGCCGATCCACAATTTCGTGAAACAGTGGTTGAAGCTCTCATGGTTGCTATCCAGCGTTTGTATCTGAGTGCCGAGAACGATGCCAAAACTGGGACGCTGCGGATCTCAGATCTCCGCCGAGCAGGGCTACGTAAATAAAGCCGCCTCTTGCAAGTGCGCATCTATGGCAGAATTGATAGATGTCCAACGAGGTAACACGATTTCGCACTGGTGAAGACCAGCAACTGACTAAGCGCTTCGCCCACCGAGCAGAGTTAATGCAGGCCAGTGAAATTCGAGCCCTCTTCGCCGTAGCCTCCCGCCCAGAAATCGTCTCACTGGCAGGTGGAATGCCCAACCTCTCCGCCCTTCCTATGGAGATGATGGCAGATGTAGTCGATAAGTTGATCAAGGAGAATGGCACCGAGGCTCTCCAATATGGAAGCGGTCAAGGTCACCCAAAGCTACGAGAACAGATCTGCGATGTCATGGCTCTAGAAGGAATCAGGGCTCACCCCGACGATGTCATCGTCACTACGGGATCTCAACAAGCCCTTGATCTTATTTCTCGCATCTTTATCAATCCCGGTGATGTCGTTCTCGTTGAAGCTCCAAGTTATGTCGGAGCGCTAGGTACCTTTAAGCAATACGAGGCAAATGTCGTCCACGTTGAGATGGATGAAAATGGAATGGTTCCAGATGCCCTTCGCGCGGCAATCATTGCGGTCCGCAAGACCGGGCAAGAGATCAAGTTCTTGTATCTCATTCCTAACTACCAGAATCCTGCGGGCGTGCTTCTTCCGGCAGATCGACGCACTGAAATTCTGGAGATCTGTGCAGCAGAGAAAATCTTTATCGTCGAAGATAACCCTTATGGCTTATTGGGGTTTGATCGCCCATCACCTAATGCAATGCGTGCACAGGATTCCGAGAACGTTATTTATCTGGGTTCTTTCTCTAAGACTATTGCACCAGGATTCCGCGTTGGTTGGGCCCTAGTTCCACAATCACTGAAAGAGAAGTTAGTTATTGCGGCAGAGAGTTCAATCTTATGTCCATCAAACTTCACACAGCTCTCCATTAGCGGCTATTTGGCTGACCAACCCTGGCGCGATCAAATCGCATCTTTCTGCAAGCTCTACAAAGTCCGTCGAGATGCCATGTTAGAAAGTTTAGAGACATACTTCCCAGAGGGTGCGAGCTGGACCAAACCTGGTGGAGGTTTTTATGTTTGGGTTACTCTGCCACCAGAGATTGATACAACTGCGCTAATGCCGAAAGCAATTGTTGCCAAGGTTGCATACGTTCCAGGCACCGCATTTTATGCCGATGGTTTTGGAAGTTGGTCGATGCGTTTGTCATATTGCCATCCAACTCCGGAGAGAATTCGAGAGGGCGTTAAGGCGCTCGGTGGTGTAATTCGTACCGAGATGGAAAATCGCGCGATTATTTAATTTCTACCGCAGAATTTGGGTAATTCGCTGTAAATCTTCTTCGTCTGCAAATTCGATAGTGATCTTGCCTTTGGATTTGCCTAATTCGATCGTCACTCGGGTATCTAACTTGTTTGCCAAAATATCGCTTAAATCCTTATGGTGATGGTTTTCAGCATTGCTGCGCTTTGCTTTTTCACCCTTTCTCTTTCCATCGCTCATCGCAACTATTTCTTCAACAGCGCGAACGCTTAAACCCTCAGAGACGATGCGATGTGCCAAGTTCTCAATCTCCGAAGCATCGGTGAGAGAGAGCAAAGCCCTAGCATGGCCGGCAGAGAGCACACCCGCAGCTACCTTGCGTTGTACTGATGCTGGAAGATTGAGAAGACGTAAAGTATTTGTAATTACCGGCCTGGACTTACCAACCTTTACCGCTAACTCCTCATGGGTATATTCAAAATCATTGAGAAGATTTTGGTATGCAGCAGCTTCTTCAAGTGGATTTAACTGACTGCGATGAATGTTCTCCAAGAGAGCTTCTCGTAGCATTTCATTATCTTTCGATGCGCGAAGAATTACAGGAATAGTTTTTAGTCCAGCAAGTTTTGATGCGCGAAGTCGACGCTCTCCCATGATCAATTCGTAATTACCATCTGGAAGTTGGCGTACAACCGGAGGTTGCATAACTCCGACTTCCTTAATAGAGGCAGCTAGTTCTTGAAGTGCTTCCTCATCAAAATATGTTCTGGGTTGTTTGCTATTTGGAAGAACGGAGTTGATATCGACTTCGAGAGCGGTACCTGCAACAACTCCTGTGCTACTTGTTACCTCCCCGATTGTTGTAGTGGGAATCAACGCATCTAATCCGCGTCCCAAGCCGCCTTTACGTGGTGCACTCATGCCGCTGATCCTCTCCGTGCAATCTCTCGTGCTGCACCCATGTAGGCAATAGCACCAGGAGATGTGGCGTCATATGTCATAACTGTTTGATTAAATGATGGAGCCTCTGAAACGCGAACTGCGCGAGGAATTGGAATATCGATCAACTCATTTGGGAAGTGTCGACGAACATCATCTGCAACATCATTTGCTAGACGTGTTCGTGAATCGAACATCGTCAGCAATATTGTGCTTACACGGACGAGTGGATTGAGAGCTCTCTGAATCTTCCCCAAAGTCTCCATCAACAATGAGATTCCCTCGAGTGAGTAATACTCACATTGAATTGGAACGAGAACTTCTTCGGCTGCAGTAAGTGCGTTAATAGTGAGGAGACCTAAACTTGGTGGGCAATCGATAATTACATAATCCAAACGATCGCCTATCGCCTCGCGCTCCTTCAAATATTTATTAAGGGCCGCTTTCAAGATGCTCTCGCGAGCAACAAAGGTAACCAGCGCTATCTCGGCACCCGCTAACTCTCGGTTAGCTGGGGCACATTCCAGGCTAGGAAAACCCGCGACTTTTTGTACGGTGCTAGATAAGTCAGCCTCTTCTACGAGAACCTCATACATGCCAGGAGTTTTATTTCGGTCTACGCCGAGGGCTGTACATGCATTTCCTTGTGGATCTAGGTCGATTACTAGGACTTTTAGCCCGCCCATCGCCATCGCTGCAGCAATATTTACCGCTGAGGTTGTCTTTCCCACGCCACCCTTTTGATTCGCCACGGTAAAGATCCGCGTCTTTATGGGGCTTGGCATCGGCTCCTTTAGTCGGCGGATTCCAACAACCTTCCGAGAGCCCCCGGTTGTTGTTTCACGTGAATCACTCATGGCTGTAGTTAAGCAGTCTTTCTGACCTCAATAACACGGGCTAACTCAAAACCTGGCAACTCGATAATCTTTAATGAGGTGCTTGAGTGCTTTTTAGCTTCAGTGGCATCGATCTCCGCCTGGGCGCTCTCGCCTTTCATGGCCAAGAGAGCCCCTTGGCTCTTCACCAAATGCCAGGAGATCGTCAACAGCTTCGGGAGTGGGGCCACTGCACGAGCGGTTACCACCTCGAAACTCTTCTTAACGCTCTCTGATTTACCTCGGATGACGGTGATGGGAAGATCTAGGATAGAAATTACCTCGTTAAGGAAATCCACCCGCCGCTGCAGGGGTTCAATCAGGGTTAATGAGAGATCTGGTCGCGCCAAGGCGATAACAATTCCTGGCAACCCAGCTCCTGAGCCGATGTCGACCACCTTAACCCCCTCTGGAATGAGGGTAGTTACCGGGATGCAGTTGGCGATATGGCGCTCCCAGATTCGATCGCCCTCGCGAGGACCAATTAGCCCGCGCTCAATCCCCCAACTTTTAAGGAGATCGGCATATCTATCTGCCTTCTCTGGACTCTCCTTGAAATATTGATCTAGGAGAGTTTCACGTGAAACGGTCAAGCCGGAAGGACGACCACACAGCGATTGGGCTCTTCGCCTTCAGATTCGCTTGTTAGGCCGATCTCTTGAATCGTGTCGTGAATGACCTTGCGCTCGAAGGCGTTCATTGGCTTCAACTTAATCTGCTCTCCAGAGCTCTTAACCTCTTCGGCGATCTCATGGGCCAACTTAGTGAGCTCCGCCTTCTTATTGCTACGGAAGTTATCGATATCGAGCATTAATCGTGATCGCTCACCGAGGGAGGTCTGGACCGCCAGACGGGTTAGCTCCTGCAAGGCATCTAATACCTCTCCGCTATCCCCAACCAGGTGGGAGAGTGCACCGCCGGCGATAGCCAGGGAGGCACGCTCATTCTCAACATCAATATCAATATCTCCATCGAGATCTGCAATATCCAGTAATCCCTCTAGGTAATCCGCTGCCACATCGCCCTCTTCCTCTAGGCGGGCGATAAGGGACTTCTTGGGGCTCTCTGTCTCAGTCATTGTGCTGCCTTTCTGTCGGGTTTAAACCTTTTTGTCATATTTTGAGGGGATTTATGCTACTTCCGTGGCTTCTTCTTCTTTGGCTGCTGGCGTTGGCGGCTCTTCGCTGCCGCATCGCGCTCGGCCTCAGTTAAACCCTCTGGTGTTGCTGATGTGCCTGAAGGGTTCGCTGGATTGGTGGCAGTGCCAGCCAAACCGCGCTTGCGTTGCAACTCCTCGTAAGCAGGAGATCCTGGAGTTGGGTTTCTCTTGATGACATAGAACTGTTGTCCGAAGGTCCAGAGATTGTTGGTCAACCAGTAAATCAAGACACCGATTGGAAAGTTAACACCGGTCACCGCAAAAATGAGTGGGAATAAATACAACATGATCTTCTGCTGTTGCAACATCATGTTGTTCGAAGGATCAACCTTTGGCATTCCCTTAATCATCAATTGACGTTGAGTAGTGAATGTTGTTGCTGACATTGCGACGATCATGATGATTGTGACGATCTTTGTTGTCGTAATGTGCGAACTAATCAAACTGTCAGAGATAGGGGCGCCTAAGAATTTGGCGTCATGTGCCTTCGCTAAAAGTGTTGGAGTTAAGACGCTAGGCACATATGACTTGTTATGTGCGATTCCACTTAACACTCGGAAGAGTGCAAAGAAGATTGGTGATTGGGCGAGTAATGGAATACAAGATGCAAGTGGATTTGTTTTGTGCTCTTTGTAAAGCTTCATCATCTCTTCAGATTGCTTTTGACGGTCATCTTTGTGGCGCTTTTGAATCTCCTTCATTTTTGGTTGAAGGGCGGTCATCGCGCGCTGTGACTTAATCTGTTTTACAAATAAAGGAATGAGAATAATTCGAATAACAATTACAAGCAGGACAATCGAGAAGGTCCACTTGAGTGACTCGTGACTATCTTTACCTAAAAAGAGCCCTAAAAGGCTGTGAAATGTGACAATTACCCAAGTAACTGCGTAATAAAGCGGGTGTAAAATGGCATTCATCCCTTAGCTCCCTTTAGATGTTCGTACTCAACTCTCTTACCACCGGCGTAATCAACGCCCCCATGAGACCATGGGTTACACCGCAAAATTCTCCAAGCGCCCATCAATATCCCACGCAGACCAAATTCATTTATTGCATCGATTGTGTATTGGGAACATGATGGAAAATATTTACAACGTGGCGCCATATTTGACGAGATAAAGATTTGCCAAAATCTAATTGGTGCAATGAGAACTCTCTTCACTGCCCAACCCCAGATCTCTTGCGAACTTTTGAGATCAACTCAGCAAGATCGCACCGGTAATCTGGATGATCTTTAAGAACCCGAATCACTATCTGTGTATGTGGCGGAAGCTCCGAAAGATGTTCAACCATCGCATGGCGTAATTGACGAGCAATTCGATGCCTTGTCACAGATCCACCGACGCTCTTATTGATGATGAGCCCAACCTGTGGCGCTGTGGGCAATTGCTCATGCGTCAGGAAGTAGAGGACCAACAAATTAGAGGTCGCGCGATGCCCAGTCTTGGTAGTTCTAGAAAAATCTTGGCCTCGGCGCATTCGGTTCAATGCTGGAAGCACAATTTATGCTGAGATGCGAGTGCGACCCTTTGCGCGGCGAGACGAAAGAACAGCTCGTCCTCCACGTGTGGCCATACGGGCGCGGAAGCCATGCTTCTTTGCGCGACGACGATTGTTTGGCTGATAAGTACGCTTGCTCATAAGTTCCTCTTTTTCTCCTAGCGGTTTCGGGGTTGGCACCGACTAGGGCCACAGCGGAAGGGCAAGGTTAGCCGAATTGGTGTGGATAAACCACTTGCGCTTTTGCCCACAGCCCCATAGGTTCGCGCTCTATCCACAGGTTTGGCACCTCCTGACCCTAAAGGTTGGGTTTAGACCACAGGCTGTGGATAACTTTGGGGATAACCTCTCCAGGTAGATCTCCTTTTGGGTTTCATTATTGATCGGTATGGGGCGAGCATGGCTTTATTAGAAGAGGTAGATCTCAACACCCTTTGGGCTCTGGTGGTTGAGGCTATGGCGGCTGAATCACCGCAGCACCGGGCATTTTTAGCCCTCACTAAACCCCTTGGCCTCCTCCAGGGAGAGGGTGGTGCAACACTCCTACTCAACACCCCCAATCAATTTGCTAAGGATTTTCTAGAGCTGCGTGTTAAATCCGCGTTAAATGAAATTCTTACAAATCAACTCGGTCAAAAAATAAATATTGCTGTAACTGTTGATGAAAATCTTGAGGTTGATGAACCTCGTGATGACATTTTGGATGAGACAACACCGGAACTTCAACCAAAGAGTGGAACTGGTCGCGACTTAGGATCAAAACTTCCTCAAGAGCAATCACAACTCAATCCTCGATATGTCTTTGAAACATTCGTTATTGGAGCATCTAATCGATTTGCTCATGCAGCAGCGGTGGCTGTGGCTGAAGCACCCGCTAAGGCTTATAACCCGCTATTTATTTACGGTGAGTCAGGGTTGGGTAAAACCCACCTCCTGCACGCTATTGGCGCATATGCCAAGGAGTTATATGGCTCTGTGCGCGTTAGATATGTTTCATCTGAAGAATTTACAAATGACTTCATTAACTCAATTCGTGACGACAAAGCCTCCGTTTTCCAGAGGCGATATCGCGATCTTGATGTTCTTTTAGTTGACGATATTCAGTTCTTAGAGAATAAAGAGCGAACACAAGAAGAGTTCTTCCATACATTCAACACTTTATATAACGCTAATAAGCAGATCGTTATCTCGAGTGATCGACCACCTAAACAACTCACAACTCTTGAGGATCGACTACGTTCTCGATTTGAATGGGGTCTCATCACAGATATTCAGCCGCCGGAGCTTGAGACTCGTATTGCGATTCTCCGAAAGAAGGCGGCTCAAGATAAGTTGAATGCACCAGATGATGTTCTTGAGTACATCGCCTCCAAAATATCTTCCAATATCCGTGAGCTTGAGGGCGCCCTTATTCGGGTGACCGCCTTCGCCTCACTCAACCGCCAGCCGGTCGATATGGGCCTTGCTGAGATCGTCCTTAAAGATTTGATCCCTGACCAGGCTGGGCCAGAGATCACCTCTTCGACCATCATGGCCCAGACCGCCTCCTATTTCAGCCTTACTTTGGAAGATCTCTGTGGGACGAGCCGAAGCCGGGTTTTGGTTAATGCCCGCCAGATCGCCATGTATCTGTGCCGCGAGCTCACCGAACTCTCGCTTCCTAAAATCGGACAGACTTTTGGGGGCCGCGACCACACAACAGTTATGCACGCCGATCGCAAGATCCGCCAACTGATGGCTGAACGGCGCTCTATTTATAACCAGGTCACCGAATTAACCACCCGGATTAGGGCTCAAGCGAAGAATTAGCGATCCACTAACCCCAATTGTGGGTAAGTTGTGGATAACTGTGGATATTTAAGGAGGTTTTGTGGGGATATTAGGGATAAATTCCTTAAATTCCTCAATAAATCTAAAGAAGAGGAGAGTTTTGATGGGTTTTCCACATAGTTGCCCACAACTGTAGAGAAGATTTATCAGCGACTGACCTGCATTTATACAGTTTTCCACAGGAAATCCCTCTGGTTACTACGAATAACTTTAAATAGATATAAAAGAGCCAAAACAATAACTAGGCGGGGCGCGCTTGTCGGGCTTAAACCTTAAACTCAGGTAGTTAAGAAAGCGGTGTGGAGATGAAGTTTTTAGTAGAGCCAACGGAGTTAGTAGACGCCGTCAACTGGGTGGCACGCAGCCTCTCCACTCGCCCGATCAAACCTGAGCTCCTAGGCATAATGATCGATGTTGATACCTCAATCACCCTCACCGGCTCAGATCTAGAGACCTCAACCAAAGCCATTTTAAAAGCCGATATCTCAGCTAAAGGAAAAGTTCTAGTCCCTGGCCGCCTCCTCGCTGAGATCGCCCGCTCCCTCCCAAATAAACCGATCACATTCACACTAGATGGCAGTCGAGTATTGGTGACAGCCGGAACTGCAAAATTCACCCTTCCTACTCTCTCTGTGAATGAGTACCCCTCACTTCCAGAACTACCCGAGACCGCAGGTGTCATCCCTAGTGATGTATTTGCGCACGCGGTAAACCAAGTCGCCATCGCTGCCGGTAAAGATGACTCACTCCCTACCCTCACAGGTGTACATATCGAAATTAATAAAAATAAAATTACCCTCGCCGCTACCGACCGCTACCGTTTGGCGGTACGTGAACTTAATTGGCAGGCTAAAAGCCCAGATATTGAAGTGAACACATTGGTTAGAGCCCGTACCCTCGCCGATGCAGCTAAATCACTCACCGCGCACTCACAAGTAACACTTGCCCTCTCACCTACAACTTCAAATGAGAGACTCATCGGATTTCTCTCAGAGTTGAAAACAATGACCTCCCGAACCCTCGATGGATCTTTCCCTCCATTCCGTCACCTACTCCCAACCGAGTCAGTAGCAGAGGCAACTATTGAGGTAGGACCACTACTTGATTCGGTGCGACGCGTCGCTTTAGTAACCGATAAAACTGTTCCACTACGTCTTATCTTCAACAACAACTCACTTCAACTCGAGGCGGGAGCTGGCGAGGATGCGCAAGCCACTGAAGAGTTAGAAATTATTTATTCTGGCGAACCAATCAATATCGCCTTCAACCCACAATATTTAACAGATGGTTTGCAAGCTATCGGCACCCCATATGTTCAATTTAACTTTACTGGATCTACAAAACCAGCTGTGCTTACCGGTAAGCACGAGTTATCTGGAACGCGCGATATAAGTTATCAATACCTACTTATGCCGATGCGCTATAGCGCCTAACACGCGTGCACCTTTCACACCTCTCCCTCAAGAACTTTCGTTCTTATTCAGAGTTAGATCTACCGCTCGCTCCTGGGATAACCATCTTTCTTGGACGAAACGGCGAGGGTAAAACAAATATCGTTGAATCAATTTTATATATGGCTTTCTTATCATCACATCGAACATCTGGTGATCTCCCACTGGTAAAACTCGGTGAGAGTGCGGCTTACACCAGAGCCAAAATCCAACATCCAGATCGAGAAGTGTTAGTAGAGCTTGAGATTAATGCAGAGAAGGCAAACCGGGCGCGGATTAACCAAAACCCCATAAGAAGTCAGAAAGAGCTCTTTGGGTTATTGCAGTGTGTCTATTTCTCACCCGAGGATATGGATTTAGTCCGTGGAGACCCCTCAGAGCGTAGAAGGTTTATTGATCAAATCCTCACACTTAGATCTCCGCGAATGGCTGGAGTTATTAGTGATTACGAGCGATCAGTTCGGCAACGCAATGCCTTACTTAAGACGCGTGCCAGTCTCACCTCATTGGAACCTTGGGATCAACAAGTTGCAAAGTTTGGAGCTGAGATAATTGCGGCTCGACTCTCACTTCTAACAGAGTTCAACCCGTACTTCTCCAAAATTTATGCAAATATATCTGAAGAAAAGCCAGCCCACATCACCTATAAATCTTCAATAGATAACCCAAGTGTAAATTCCGAAGAGAACTACTCTGCGCTCATTAATACAATGATGGAGCGCCGCAATCAAGAGTTGGATCGTGGCTTAACTTTAGTTGGACCGCATCGCGACGATTTAATTTTAAATCTCGGAGATCATCTCGTAAAAGGGTACGCATCCCACGGAGAGTCTTGGTCGATCGCTCTCTCTTTAAAGTTAGCAGCGTATGAATTATTAATATCTGAAGGATCCAAACCTATTTTAATTTTAGATGATGTCTTCTCAGAACTCGACGAAGAACGTCGAAGCCAACTTATCTCTCTTGCACAATCAGCAGAGCAGACATTCATAACCGTGGCGGTTGAAGGGGATCTTCCAAAAGATCTCACTGGAACCACCTATCTTGTTAAAAATGGAAGCGTTAAATTACTTTCATGAAAGTTGATCTTGCCAAAGAGTTATATAAAACCTGGCGCGATAACTCTCGAAGAAATAGGGCAAGCAATGTCGAAGAAGCGCCACGCAAAAAAATAGGCGATCCCCAACCCCTCAACAGCGTTCTTAATGAGTTGGTGGCTGCGCGAGATTGGAGCCAAGGAATTGCAGAGGGCTCCCTATTCACTGAGTGGGTGGAGGTTGTAGGTCCCGATATTGGCAACCACTCAGCACCCATCTCTCTTGTTGATGGCCTCCTCACCATCCAGGCAACCTCCTCGGCCTGGGCTACTCAACTCACCTTGATGGCCAACAACCTCCTTCAAACAATCTCCAACTCTGCCCCTGGTGCTCTTGTGGAGCAGATTGTGATTCTTCCCCCTGGTGCTCCCAGTTGGAAAAAAGGCGTGAGAACGATCCGAAATTCCCGTGGTCCTAGGGATACCTACGGCTAATCTCTAAAAGCCTGTCAGAAGTTCACCTACGCCTTTTTATGGCTGGTTCTATGCTCCATTTACGACTAGGATTCGAGGTCGTACCAGCCATATTCGCCTAAGAATTGGTTCTGGCAGTTTGGCGCTTTTTAGACCTTTTTAGGTCAGGCGCCCCGAGATAGAGGAGGTGGGTTGTGTCTGAGAATTCATACGATGCCAGCGCCATCACCGTCCTCGAAGGCCTAGATGCGGTCCGCAAACGGCCGGGAATGTATATCGGCTCCACTGGTGAGCGCGGCCTCCACCATCTCGTCTATGAGGTAGTTGATAACTCAGTCGATGAGGCCCTGGCTGGCTACTGCGACACAATCAATGTAACCCTTATGGCTGATGGGGCGGTCCGGGTTGTGGACAATGGCCGCGGAATCCCCGTCGACCTCCACCCCATCGAAAAACGCCCAGCCCTGGAGATCGTTCTCACCGTACTTCACGCCGGTGGAAAATTTGGCGATAGCGGCTATTCAGTCTCGGGTGGATTACACGGCGTCGGTATCTCGGTCGTCAACGCTCTCTCAACAGATCTCTCGGTTGAGGTGAGACGCGATGGTTTCCATTGGTACCAGGAGTACAAGCTCGGCGTACCTCAGAGTCCGGTCCGTAAGGGTGAACCCACAACCTCGAGTGGAACAACCGTCACCTTCTGGCCATCAGCCGAAATCTTTGAGACAACTGATTTCTCATTCGAAACTCTCTCCGCTCGCTTCCGCGAGATGGCATTTTTAAATAAGGGACTCACCCTCACCCTTACAGATGAACGCCCTGGACGGGTTGATGAAGTTGGTAACAAATTAAGTGCGACCTACCACTATGAGGGTGGAATCGTTGATTTTGTGCGCCACCTCAACTTAACCAAAGGTGAGCAACACAAGACAATCATTGCCTTTGAAGCTGAAGATAAAGCGCAGAAGATGTCGCTAGAAATTGCCATGCAATGGAACACCGGATTTTCAGAGAGCGTTTATACCTTCGCTAACACAATTAATACACAAGAGGGTGGAACTCACGAAGAAGGTTTCCGCACCGCCCTTACCTCGATCGTTAATAAATTCGGTGAAGAGTGGGGATTCATTCGCAAGAAGGAGGATCGCTTAACAGGCGATGATGTTCGTGAGGGTTTAACTGCGATCGTCTCCATCAAAATCGGAGAACCACAATTCGAAGGTCAGACCAAAACAAAGCTTGGAAATACTGAAGCTAAATCCTTTACGCAAAAAGCAATGAACGAATCACTTACAACATGGTTCGAAAAGAATCCTGGTGAGGGAAAAGATATCGTTCGCAAAAGTATTGATGCGGCTGCAGCTCGTGTTGCTGCCCGCAAAGCTCGTGACCTAAGCCGTTCACGCAAGGGACTTCTTGAGGGACGTGGGATGCCAGGAAAGTTGGCGGATTGCCAATGGACCGAGCCAGAAAAATGTGAGCTGTACATTGTTGAGGGTGACTCAGCTGGTGGATCCACTAAGGGTGGCCGCGACTCGCGTTATCAAGCCGTTCTACCTATCCGGGGAAAAATTCTCAATGTGGAGAAGGCGAGAATCGATCGCGTTCTACAGAACAACGAAGTGCAAGCTCTTATCACCGCACTTGGTACTGGTATTCACGATGAATTCGATATCGCAAAATTGCGTTATCACAAGATTATTTTGATGGCCGATGCTGATGTTGATGGCCAACATATTCGCACACTTCTCCTCACTCTCCTGTTCCGCTTCATGCGTCCATTGATTGAAAATGGCTATGTATATCTAGCGCAACCACCACTGTATAAATTGAAATGGGGCGGCAAAGAACCAGTTCAATATGCCTTTAGCGATCGTGAGCGTGATGGCTTTATCAAGATCGGCCTCGATGCTGGAAAGCGACTCCCTAAAGAGGATGGAATTCAACGCTTTAAAGGGTTGGGTGAGATGCCAGCCAAAGAGTTGTGGGATACCACTATGGATCCAACTCATCGTATCTTGATTCAAGTAACTCTTGACGATGCCGCCGCAGCTGATGATCTCTTCTCAGTGCTCATGGGTGAAGATGTAGATCTGCGCCGCTCATTTATTCAACGTAATGCCAAAGATGTTCGGTTCTTGGATATCTGATGGAAGATAGATTTCAAGAGGGCATGGAAGGCTCGAAGGTTGAAACAATTGATCTTCAAGTCGAGATGGCGCGCAGCTATCTGGATTACGCCATGTCGGTCATTGTTGGCCGCGCACTGCCGGATGTTCGCGATGGTTTAAAGCCGGTTCATCGCCGCGTCTTATATGCAATGTTCGATGCTGGTTATCGACCAGATAAGGGTTACTACAAATCCTCTCGTATCGTCGGTGATGTCATGGGTAATTACCATCCTCATGGCGACGGAGCTATTTATGATGCAGTAGTTCGCTTGGCTCAATTCTGGTCACTGCGTTATCCATTAATCGATGGCAATGGAAACTTCGGTTCACCAGGTAACGATCCTGCTGCTGCAATGCGTTACACCGAGGCAAAACTCGCTCCACTCGCAATGGAGATGATGCGAGATATCGATGAAGATACCGTCAACTTTATTCCAAACTATGACGGTCGCTCTCAAGAGCCGACTGTTCTCCCATCTCGTTTCCCTAATTTATTAGTTAATGGTTCTGCCGGTATTGCCGTTGGTATGGCAACCAACATTCCACCGCACAACCTCACCGAGATTATCGCCGCTACTGCCTGGGCACTTGAGAATCCAGATGCCTCTCCAGAAGAGACGCTGGCGCAATTAATGACGATAGTTAAAGGTCCTGACTTTCCAACCAAGGCACTTATTGTTGGACGACAAGGTATTGAAGATGCTTACCGCACTGGGCGCGGCTCCATCATCATGCGTGCTGTGGTTGAAGTCGAAGAGATCAACAAGCGGACCTGTTTAGTTGTAACCGAACTTCCATATCAAGTGAACCCCGATAACCTCGCCTTAAAGATCGCAGAACTCGTTAAAGAAGGACGCATCAAAGGTATTGCTGATGTGCGCGATGAGGGTAATGAGCGCCTCGGTCAACGCCTAGTAATTGTGCTTCGCAATGATGCAACACCAAAAGTAGTTCTGAACAACCTGTACAAACACACCCAATTACAAGATTCCTTCGGCGCAAATATGTTGGCTCTTGTTGATGGTGTTCCGCGCACTCTGCGGCTCGATGAATTTATTCGCTATTACATCGAGCATCAGGTCGAGGTCATTGTTCGTCGTACTCGTTATCGCCTGGCTGAACGCGAGAAGCGCGCTCATATTTTGCAGGGCTACCTCAAGGCCCTGGATGCACTTGATGCCGTAATTGCATTAATTCGTGCATCTAAGACTCCAGAAGAGGCACGTACCGGATTGATGCAGTTGCTTGATGTCGATGAGATTCAAGCTAATGCGATTCTTGATATGCAACTTCGTCGTATTGCAGCGTTGGAACGTCAGAAGATCAACGATGAGTATGAAGCTCTCATGGCAGATATCGTTCTGCTCAACGAAATTTTAGCGAGCGAAGCAAAGCAACGTGAAATTATTAAGAGCGAACTTCTTGAGCTTGGTGAGAAGTATGCCGACGAGCGCCGCACTCAGATAGTTCTCGCTGAATCCGATCTCTCTGTTGAAGATCTCATTCCTGATCAAGAAGTTGTTGTAACCATCACCCGTAGTGGTTACTCCAAGCGCACTAAAGCCGATCTTTATCGAGCTCAACGCCGTGGCGGTAAAGGTGTGAAGGGAGCTGCGCTAAAACAAGATGATCTAGTGGATCACTTCTTTACCGCATCCACTCATGATTGGTTGCTCTTCTTTACTAATAAAGGTCGGGTATATCGCGCCAAGGTGCATGAACTTCCAGATACTGGACGCGATGCGCGCGGTCAGCATGTCGCCAACCTTTTAGCATTCAAACCCGATGAGACTATCGCCCAAGTTATCTCTCTTCGCGAATACGACCCAACGCATTACCTCGTGATTGCTACTAAGAGTGGAATGGTCAAAAAATCTCCATTAATTGAATATGACTCCCCACGCGCCGGTGGATTGATTGCCATCAATCTCAAGGATGAAGATGAAGTCGTCTCAGCCGCACTCATAACAAATGATGATGAGATCTTGCTCGTAAGTAAGCACGGCATGTCATTACGTTTTGCTGCTGCAGAAAGTTCGATCCGCTCCATGGGTCGATCTACCTCTGGAGTTATTGGCATGAAATTCCGCGCAGATGATCAACTCCTCACCATGGCTGCGATCTCTGGTTCATCGCCAGATCAATATGTACTCACCGCTACTGATGGCGGATATGCCAAACGCACCCCGCTTGCGGAGTACCGCGAGCAAGCCCGAGGTGGTCTTGGAGTTAAGGCTGCAAAGATTGATGAACAATCCCGTGGAACTTTGGTGGGAGCGATGATCGTTCGTCCAAGTGATGAGATCCTTGCCATCACCTCTGGTGGAGTTGTGATCCGGACCGCGGTCGAGGAGATCCGTGAAACGAGTCGTGACACCCTCGGTGTGCGATTAGTAAATCTCGATGAGGGAACCTCGGTTGTCTCTATTACGCAGGTAAAAGACGAGGTCTCTGAGGAGATTTTGGGCTAACCCCTGAAGTCGGGTAGCCTCGGTCACTCGCAAGACCCCAGATAATGGGCCTGTAGCTCAGCTTGGTTAGAGCGCTTCCCTGATAAGGAAGAGGTCGGAGGTTCAAGTCCTCCCAGGCCCACCAAGATGTCATAACCTTTGGGTTATAGACATCACCACAAATGCTTATCAAGGAGTGCTTTTAGAGCTTCCTGGTGGGCATTTTTCTATTTGATGGCGATTTGAGAGTGGTTAGTTTGCACTTTGGCTCGGCGGCGGCGCCACAAAACAAAAATGGCCGCCCTTTCGGGCAGCCTCAATCGTTCTGCTTCTTCTTGTGGTTCTTCTTCTGCTTCTTCTCTACAACTTCAAGATCAAGGTAAAGGTGTGGGTGGAGATGAGCTCTCTAAAATCTCACCGGTACTGAGATCAACAACAGCGCCAAGCTCTTCCAGCAGCACCTTAGCGGCACGAGCCCTCGCGGCCTCCTCACGCTTATTTTTAGCGATGATCCTGGCGCGGGTGTGACGACGTGGGGTTCGAGTTATCTTCTCGCGTGCAGCATCGAGTGAGAGCACCCCAGCTTTGCGAAGCATCCAACGCTCGACTTCTACTAAGTTGGCGGCCATTGCGTTGAAGAGCACCGCCATTGAGACCTTGGCTCTTCCCATAACTCTGAAGGTTCCACGACGTAAGCTCTGAGTCGCCTCATCTTTGATCTTAGAAAAGGATGATTCCACCAGATTGCGACGATTAACACTCCACTGATGTTCTGGTGTTCCTGGAATGTAAGGCTGCCAGTAAGGGACGTCATCAAAGGGAACGGTGACAGATGATTGGGCACAGATGGAGGGCATCGGTGAGTTCACAATCACCGGCATCGCGGTACCGATCTGAATACGAGCGGTGCTTCCTCTTTTACTACTTGGCTTGTTAGCACAGTTAATCGAAGCTTTGGCTAAGTTTGATGCTGGGCAGTAGAACTTGAGTGAGCCGTCGTTCTGGCGAGAGTTTCCATAGGCACGGATCCGGTAGGGCGCTCTTTGTAGGTTATGAGCTGCAAGCACCGCGCGATCATCTCTCGTTGCAAAAATCATTGGACCTAGTGAGACGCGCAAAAACTCTGGCATTCCAGGCGAGTAAGGGATTCCATCAACAATGATGGGCCCGGAGGCAAGAGTTCTGGTGTGACCGCTCTGGTCTCGATGGAGCATAAAGTGGGGAGTCAATCCGACTGTGTGCATTGCCTTTAACCAGGTGACTGCATTTGAGTACTCGCGATCCGCAAGAATGTCACCACGCACCCGGTCGCACTTCTTAGCTGCGGCATCTTCTGCCTCGTGGTGAGAGATCATCGACTCAATAACCCTAGCTCCCTCAAGATGGCCGCTGGTGTTAGCGGTCTTCACCGATAAATGATCAATCAAGTATGGAATGTCTGCGCCGCGCGTGTTTGGACCACAGTCCTTCTCTACCCAGGTAACTGCGGTAATGAGGTAGCCCAGTCCGGAGTCAGCCCTGCCGGCTAAACGTCCTCGCTTGGCGATTGGACCTGCATTCTTCTTTGACCACCAGGTCGCATCAGGGTCGCTCATCTCCTCTGGATTTACTGCGCGCTTTTGGTACTCACCGTTCTTATCTTTGAAGGTGGTGCGTCTTCTGGAGCGGTTTGGAGCTTCCCAGGAGGAGATGTAGGAGCCATCGAGTGCGTAATCACCTTCGTGTCCCGAAGCAGTTGGGTGAGTGGCGCGTAATCCTCCCCGAATGAAGTTATCAAGGCGAACTTCGTTCTCTCCTAATACCTGATCAATAAACTTCTGGTGGTCTTCTTCAGTCAGCTCCTCTTCTTCATCTAAACCCAGTAGAACTTTCACATTAGTTGGATCAAAGAGTGGGGCGTTGGATTCGGCGTGGATACTTGAGTTGATAGTTGCAGCTACCAATCCAAAGGCGCGCGAGACCATTCGCTCGGTTATCTTCCGCTTAGGATTTAGCCCTAGACGTTTGCGCGATCCGGCGTCGATTCCAAAGGCCAGCAAGCGCCAAACATCTTTAACCAGAATAGGGCGCTCCATAATCGCAAGGAGTAGGCAACCGGTTAGCAGAGCCTTGAGAGTCATCTCTGGCTTGCGACCGCCTAGATGTTTACGCCTAGCAGTTCGCAGCGCGTGAGGCATCAGTGGCTCTAACATTTCAAGCCAGCCGGTCTGCGCAATGACTGCGGTTGCTTTAGTAAGTTGCGCGCTGCTTGGTTTAGCAACACCAGCGCTGGGTGTGATAACTCGAAGCTTTGGCTCTCTGACCGGAGCTAATAACTTGTGGGTGGGATTGATGGGGTAGGCGGTGATAGCGGCCATTCTTACTGGCCTTTCGCGTACTGCATTAGGTGAGAATGTTTGCTTTGATCAAATGCGCTCGTGCCACCTCTAATGATGGTGATGTAGCGCTGGAAATCTACGCTCAGCCCCACGCTTAACTCACTGAGATAGCCCTCATTAGCTACTGCGACACCAGCTTGGCGTAGGCAGATAAAAGTTGCATCGTTTTCCAAGAGAGATCTAGTCCAGTTGCTACGGGCGCGATTTGCCTTAAAGCGCGGAAGATCTCGCCTCCTTGCTTGGATTGCACTTGGTTCTTGTGGTTTACCACTGCCATCTACTCCAAGGAGTAGATCATCTCCGATCTCTTTAGCTATCTCACTTAACTCATCTTCATACTCTGCCAGGATTGGAACTTGCCGCGGTCCTCGATTGCCACCAAATGAGAGGCCTTGGGTGTCGATAAACAATCCCCAAGGTGTTGCGACTAAATCACTGCCGCGAGCGAGGGATAACTCGAATGCGGTTAACCCTGCCCCAAGTGATAGCAGTAGCGCTGCGTGAAGATGTTTCGCAACTGGATTACTCCGTTGTCTTGCATAGGCGAGAAGCTGCGAGATTTCGGAGGGGGTATACCCCGGAACAAATCCTTTCCGACTAACAACTAGATCGGCAGGCTTCCCGTAGAGCTCGGGAAGAAGCCGCGCTCTTAACCGGCGCAGCTGTCCAAGCTCCAAGGCCTTTGATGATTTCATCTGAGTTGTAGGGAGCTTTGTTCCAAAAGTTGCGATCAGCGCCTCATCACCAAGGAGATCCTCGGCGTTATCGATTCTGTGGCCGGCATTGAGTCGGGCGGTGGTGTGACGGGCCAGGGCGATTAAGTATTTGCGTGCTGGGTCGATGCCGGCCACCCCAGTACCTAATACGTGGGCTCGAACGATCGGGGCGATCTGCTCCCAGACTAGGGCGATCTCTGGAAGGCGGCTGCCAGGAGTCCAGTTATTGATGGAGGCGGCTACAGGGTTTTCGGTTGTCGCTTCCGGGTGAAGGGGAAGCACTTTAGCGGTGGCGGTGGCGCGCTTCTTGTGGCGCTTGGCCGTTGTGGCTCTGTCGCTTCTCACTGGTGCCCCCACGTTGCTCTCCCATAGGGCCGCCGCCTCTATCCGAACATCTGTTCGATTACTGCCCTTTGTGTACTCCACTTAGTCTCCTATGTCAATCTTTTTGTTCGCTCTAGCGCACATACCCCTAGTTGGGCCACTGATTGACGACTTGGACTATGCCCGGACCCTGGAAATCGGGGGGCGCTATGGCAGACAGAGTGGGCGGATAAACAGGCGACTTTCTAGGTGTGGCGAGTAGTTTTCAATCGATGAGAGGAGCACCCTTTACCAATGGCAATCAGTGAGAGCGCAGTAGGACCGGCGTCATTGCTAAAAGAAGGAAGCAGTTGGCTAGATCCGAAGGCTGTATTTGATGAAAAGGACAAGGCGCTGGCTGATGCCGCTGCCTCGCTCTGGAACGTCACCCGTCAGCTCAGGGCCAAGCAAGGTGAGCGCGGCTACTCGAACTCGATGATCGGGGCCTTGGCCACGGTCCGCCGGCAGACGGTCTCAGATGTCTTGATGGGTGTGGTCTGGCCCGACACTCGGACCCTTGGTCGGATCTGCTCGGTGCTGGGACTTGAGCTCACAACGGTTGACTCGAAGTGAAATGAAGGTCGCATCCTTGGGGGTGGTGGGTGCTACCGTGCCTTTGCAGGTAAGCCCGTAGTATCTAAAACAACCCGGTCGAATGACGCGGTGCAAAGTAATACTAGTTGGGGAGCAATCAGAGGGAGGTTTGCATGGCCAAACGAGTCACCAGTAGTGACCACGAAGCAAAAGCTCCCAATTTTCCATCGCCTGAGGCAGCTGAGTCACCAAGCGATGGGGTCGAAGACGCTGGAGTATTTCTGGGGAGCTACAAGAACTCAAACATGTCCGCGGCTAAGAATGCTAAGAATGACGAGTTCTACACCCAATGGACGGATATCGAGCGCGAGATGAACGCCTACTTAGAGTTCGATCCGGACGTTTTTCGCGACAAAGTCGTACTGCTTCCCTGCGACGATCCAGAGTGGAGCAACTTCGCCAAGTTCTTCGCGCTCCACTTTACTGACTACGGACTCAAGAAACTCATCTCGACGTCTTACGCACCGGACAGTAAACCCGCCACCATAGCCTATGAACCAACTCTATTCGAAGTCGAAGATCCTAAGTTCGACGCTGCCAAGACTCATAGCAACGGGAAGAAATTTGTTTTGGAGAGGAAAGACATTAATGGTGACGGCATCATCAACATTGAGGATCTCCAGTGGGAGTACCTAGAAGGCGATGGAGATTTTCGTAGCGAGGAAGTCACGACCCTTCGCAACGAAGCAGATGTCGTCATTACAAACCCGCCATTCAGTTTGTTTCGCGAGTTCGTCAATTGGCTGATTGAAGGTGATGTGAAGTTTTCAATAATCGGAGGTAGGAACTCCGTCACAACTAAAGACATATTCGCACTGATTAAGGACAACAAACTTTGGCTTGGCAAGGGTTTTGCCAAGGGCGATGCCTACTTCCGAGTGCCAGAATCTGCACGAACTGCTTACGCTGCAGGTGTGTACGATGCTAGTACACAGCTAGTGCACTTTCGGAATACGACTTGGTTCACCAACATCGAGCATGGTCGTCGTCACGAGCCGCTAAAGCTGATGACGATGGCTGACAATATAAGATTTAGCAAACACAAGTCGGTGCTGGGGTCTGACTACCGCAGGTACGACAACTACGACGCGATCGATGTTCCATTCACAGATGCGATTCCAAGTGACTACGACGGGATGATGGGAGTACCCATCTCCTTCCTGGACAAACACAATCCTGATCAGTTCGAGATAATAAGTCTGACTCAAACCTGGTCTGATGTCTCTACCAAGACTTATCCAGGACAAATACTTGTGCATCCCAATGGATCGCGGAAGGCAGTCGGTGCCCTTAATAGTGGTCCCGCATTCGCGGTAGCCTCGCCACCTACCGATATCCCCTACTACGAGATTAAAGGTGAGGAACTAGATTCGGTCCCGGCTTACTTCACCTCTTCCTACAAGCGCATACTTATTCGCAGAAAGAGTGATTTATGAAGACCAAACTTCAGCCTTATTCGGTTCGCAGCATTCTCGAAGGCTTCGTCTACAACGAGCTAGAAGAGAGGGGGTTATTCGGTTTGGCAGGGAAGCTCGTCATTCAACCCGAGTACCAACGTCACTACATCTATGATGATGGCAAGAAGGATGTCGCGGTTATTGACTCACTTCTCAAGGGCTACCCTCTTGGACTCCTCTACTTCAACGTGAATGGCAACAAACTTGAAGTGCTAGATGGTCAACAACGCATTACTAGTGTTGGTCGATTCGTCACGGGGAAGTTCGCGATCAAGCTCAATGGAAAAGAACAAACCTTTTCATCACTGCCGGTGGACATTCAAGAAAAGTTATTAGTAAGCGACCTCTTGGTTTATGAATGCGAAGGAACGGAAACAGAGATCAAGGACTGGTTCCGCACCATCAATATCGCGGGAGTGCCGCTTACCAATCAGGAACTACTGAACGCTATTTACTCAGGACCTTTTGTGACTAATGCGAAAGCTGAGTACTCCAACTCCAACAACGCCAACATGCAGAAGTGGTCGGCTTATGTAAAGGGAGATCCAAAGCGCCAAGAGGTCCTTGAAGTAGCCCTCGAGTGGGTCGCTTCAGCTCAAGGTAAGAGCATTGATGCTTACTTAGCTCAACACCGCACGGAAACCAGCATCACGGAACTAAAAAGTTATTTCACGTCCGTGATTGACTGGGTGGGTACCGTGTTCCCGGGTGCACCACAAAAGGAGATGCGCGGTATCGAGTGGGGGCGTCTCTACGAGGAGTACCACGCTTCAGCTTATGATCCCAAAGTAATGGCTGACGACGCCGAACGGCTACTTCTTGACTCGGCCGTTACTAACCATAGGGGTGTCTTTGAGTACCTGCTTAGCGGAAAATCCAAGACAGAGTTGCTTGCGGTCCGATTGTTCGACGACAAAACCAAATTGGCTGCCTACACACTTCAGACTCAAGTCGCCACAGGCAAAGGCGTCTCGAACTGCCCGACCTGCGAAAGTGGCAAGAACGCGAACCAGGATCGTATTTATAAGCCAAATGAAATGGAAGCCGATCACGTGGCCGCCTGGTCCAGGGGTGGGCAAAGTGACTTGGCTAATTGTGAGATGTTATGCGTAACTCACAATCGCGCCAAGGGCAACAGATAGCCTGGTGGGGCCTCGATTACTCGGATACAAGGCGGTTGGTCGAATCCAGCCTATTGTGGTCTTCCCTGAACACTCTAGGAGCTCAAGATTGAGAGGGCGTGAACGCGGGGAATCAGGGCTGTAGGTCAACGGGCGGGAGAGTTTTAGGTTCCTAGGAACCTCACAGGCGCAAATGAGTGCTTTTTTACGTCCCCACTGGCACTGTCAGTTAAAAGTGCTACTTTTATGCCACTAGGAGGCAAGTCGTGACCCCAATGCCAGAAGATGAGTTCGATGTACCGTACGGAGATTTGCCAACTTTCGGCAGGATCCGCCTCTCACAAAATCACATAGTGGTCGTCAATGCAGAGGCAAGGTTTGTTCGAGAGAGCCCAGGCCTGTCCGAAGCTGAGGCAAAAAAGATTTGGAAGAAACTTGGGATTGACGCCTACCCCTACTTCGAGAAAACCGAGCAGAACAACGTCAGTCTGGTTTTAACGCCGGAGGGCACTAAAGAGTCTAAACAAGTAGTAACCGGTTGGGTTATATCCGATGCCGAAAAGTCGGTATCTATAATCCTGATGCCGACTTTGGTAAATATGCAAGTGCTCAAATACGTGGGTTTTACCGAAAGCTTGGCAATCCCTTTTAACACTGCCATTGCTGCCTATGCAGCGGCGACCAAGTCTTCGATTATCCAACGGATTGGGTTGAGATACGTAAACAGACTTGCCGATTTCAAGGCTGTGGAACCTGCGTTTTGGGCCCCAAGTATGAGGGAAGGGTTTGCTGGGCCAATCGGTAGTGAGTTAAGTCGATTTATAACTGGATCCCACCAGGAGGTGCAAATGAAGCTCTCCGATAGTGCATCTGCAATCGTCCACAGTGGTGTTTTCAAGGATACCGTCACAGGCGGGGCTTATAGTTTTCTCGTTGATATAGATGTTTTTAATGAGCATACCCTGGACTATTCACCAAGTATGTTCGAGAAGATCGTCCGAAAACTGAATAGAACGGCTTACGCAGTATTTGATCAGATGCTAACGCCTGAATACATCCAGCAACTGGGTGTCGAGGCTCGAGAAGAGGGGGTTAATAAATGAGTTCAGCACTAGCAACCTACTCACCGTCCTACGGCGACATACCAGGTGTTCGCGGTAGCGACTTTCTTGGCTGGTTAGCCCCGCAGACAAAGCTCCTACGTGTGTCGCTAGAAGAGCTCTCGAGCTTGGAGTACATCTTTAAAGACGCAGTCGTCGAAGTCGTTATCGACCCAGGTGCTTTAGGCAACTTAACCTTCCCACAAAATGCCGTGGAAGCTGTCGAGTACCTTAAAAACTCAGTTCAGCTTCCCCGAGATCAGGTCCTTGACGCAGTTGGTATAGCTAAACGAACATTTTTTGGATGGGGAAAAGCGAAAACCCGCCTACCTCGCAAAAAGAGCTTAGGCGAACTCTGGCCGATGGTTAACACAATTTCCGGGATCCGTCGCGTCAATCCTAGTTTTCACACCTGGTTCCAAAATTCAACAGAAGCACAAAGACTCTTTGCAGCGGGTGACTCGGACGGACTAGCGATGCTAGATCTTAGAGATCGATCAGTGGGTGAGACCTTTACAAGCACTTACAACCCAGGAGACGACTTCTACTTCTACGAGAACTCCATCTCGGGCAAGAAGAAAATTGCAGAGGCTGCTGCGCGCTCCGAGGGTTCCACACGTGCTAGCTCAGTTGGAAGCGACTCAACTCGAAGAGAACTATGAGCGAATGACAGATGACCAGCAAGAGTGGGCTAACTTCCACTCCAGAGAGGTGGAAGTTAGCAATCTCAAAACAGCCTTGGAGAAATGGGAGCAGTCTGACCTCGTAAAAGACGTTCCCATCTCTTGGTTAGTGCCAAAAGAAGATTCAGTAACTGGATTAAAAAGTGGGCACGAAAGTTCAAGATTTCATAGCAATCTCGTCGTTACACCCATTGCAATCGTGTGCAGCCAAACATGTGACATAGCCGGTGAAGCCATAGGCGAGAGGCATCCATTTGTACTCCTCGCACCGCTAACCCCCGCAAGCACTGTCGAAGATCGATCTATCAGAAAGTTAGCTTTTGAGGGTGAAATGGGGTATCTATTCCCCGTCCCCGTCCCCGCTTCAATTAAGTCCTCAAAGAATGAACAATACTTCGCAGACTTTAGAGCTCTGTTTCCAGCATCGAAGGATTTTATTGCGAAGAGTGCGAGAATACAGAGCGGGATGAGCGAGCACGTGAAGCTTAGGTTCGCTGAATCTCTTGCATCAAAGTTTCGCAGACCGGCCTTGAGCGATGCTATCTCTTTTACTCTAGTTCGCGATTTAAGAGCACTTGTAGCTACCAATAAGGATGACATCAACAAAAAGGTTGAGCAAGTCAGAGTCAAGATCATCTCTAAGACCAGATTAGAGGTACAAGAAGCAAATCTTTTTGTTATTTTCAAAGAGAAACCATCTCAAAAGGACAAGGACATTTGGTGGACGTGGGTGAGGGAAAATGAGACCGAGTACCAATCTCTAGGGGTGAAGTTTGGTGCTACATCTTTTCCCTTGCTTAACGAGATAACCATTGAAAATTACCGAGATTCAATCTATCTAAACCTCGAACTCTCTTCGGGTAGGTTCTGGTAAATCCGATCTAGTTTTGATAATTGCTCAAGCTATCTACTTAATCAATAGTGGCGCATCCGACTGACTACCAAGAACCTGCTTTGGCCGTATATCCACCCCAAACTGGGTCTCCGTTTCGACCGCCAGAGACGAGATTCGGATTGGTTTTGTATTTAGTTCTGATGCCCTTTGAGGAGAATCAAAACCTGAGACTTTAGGGCTATGAGGAGCAAGAATCGTGAGACCCTTACTCCGTGCAAATCGGCGGACACGAGTTCTCCCTTGGCAGCCACATCGACTTGCGCCGGGCCTCAGATGGCACCCCACACCTGGATTACCCCCACCTACGCTTTGATAACACCAGAAACCTCAAGCTCAATAAGTATGGTGCCGGCCCCTTTGCCACCCTCACCCTGACCCCACCTCCACCCAAGGAGCAAGGGGTGTATGCGGTGGTGGCCGACTCCACGCAGGTGATGTACATCGGTCAAGCGGCGAACACCATCCAGCAGCGGTGGGCGATGGGCGCCGCCAAGATCTCGCCCCGAAACTGCTTTGACGGGGGTCAGCCAACTAACTGCCACCTCAACACCCTGATCCACCGCGCCGTCGCCGACGGAAGCCACCTGGAGCTCTACGTCTTGGTGACCCCAGATTACGACCAGATCGAGCGGACCCTCATTGCCACCCTTCAGCCACCCTGGAACATAAGAGGTGTCAGATAGCAGGTTTGAGTTTTCTGGCTTTCAGGTTTGAGAACCCTGAGCTAGGACCAGGCCACCCACAGGAAAAGGCATTTGTTATCACACCACCAAAGGCGATCAACTTCAATACCTGTTTGAATGAGTTGAGGTGAAGAATGTGAATAGCGATTACTTCAACTTTATGACTGTCTCCACCGGAGCCGCCGCCGCCCTGATCGGACTTTTATTTGTCTCTATCTCTTTTAGGTTTAACGAGATTTTTGGGGTTAATGGCTCACCGAACTCGAAGCGACTGGCTAGCGCTAGTTTCACAGGTCTAGCTAATGCCTTTGCCTTGTCTCTCTTTGCAATAATTCCAAAGAGTTCGATGGGAATCGCAGTGATTTTAATGTCGCTCTTTGCGATTCGAAATAGCGCGCTTCAATTGAAGGAGATTTCGGCCCATAAGGCGCGAGTAGCAATCCCCATCCTAGTTTTCTACCTCGCGGAATTTGTTGTTGGTGTAGGTTTGCTTTTCCAAAGTAGCAAATCGCACCTCTACACAGTGCTATGTTATTTAATATTTACAAGCTTCATCATTTCTCTATCCAGGTCGTGGACCCTTTTACGCGGAGAAGAAAACTAAATAACCAAGTCGAGAGTTGGAAGATATGAAAATTGGAATTATCGGTGCTGGAAATATCGGTGGAAATCTCACACGTCGCTTAACGGCGCTCGGCCATGATGTCACGGTGGCAAACTCCCGAGGGGTTGAATCCTTGGCTGAACTTGTTGCCGAAACTGGAGCTAAAGCCGCAATCGCAGCCACCGCCGCAAATGGAGCGGATCTAGTGGTTGTAACAATCCCCGAGAAGAACATCCCAGATCTTCCTAAGGGATTTCTCGATGGAGCTAAAGAAGGCGTTGTTGTTATCGATACAGGCAACTACTACGCCCAACGTCGAGATGGTCTAATCGCCGAGATTGAGAGTGGAGTCACCGAAAGTCGCTGGGTTTCTAACCAGATCGGATACCCGGTGGTTAAGGCCTTCAATGGCATTTACTCCGTGAACATCATTGAAAAAGCCCGCCCTCAAGGGGCTCCAGATCGCATGGCACTTCCTGTAGCTGGTGATGATCCTGCAGCCAAGAAGGTAGTCATGGATTTAATTGAAGAGCTGGGATTTGATGCGGTAGACGCTGGCAGCATCGATGAGTCGTGGCGCCAACAACCAGGAACACCTGTATATGGACTCGTCGGAGATATTCAGGCAGTCAAAGATGCCTTAGCCGCGGCTTCTCCAGAGCGCCTGCCGGAGTGGCGCGCTTAAACCTTCTCAACCCTTTAGACGACCCCCAGAACTTCTTGTAGTGGGGGTCGGCTCAACTGAAATTTCCTTGTTTTGGGGAGTTCAGATAAGGTACGGATTCTGAATTAAATACGGGGCCTTAGCTCAATTGGTAGAGCGCCTGCTTTGCAAGCAGGAGGTCAGGAGTTCGATCCTCCTAGGCTCCACTTACTTTTTCACACATCACTCAAAGCGGAGGCAACTGCCATGACCACAGCAACTCTTCATACCTCTAAGGGCGACATTGTCATTGAGCTCTTCGACAACCACACCCCTAAGACAGTTCAGAACTTTGTAGATTTGGCGAAGAAGGATTTCTATAACGGAACTATCTTCCATCGCGTTATTGCTGGCTTCATGATTCAAGGTGGATGCCCACAAGGCACCGGCACAGGTGGACCCGGTTACAAGTTTGCTGATGAGTTCCATGGTGAACTCAACTTTGATCGCCCATATCTTCTTGCAATGGCGAACTCAGGACCTAACACCAACGGTTCACAATTCTTTATTACAGCTGCTCCAACAACTTGGCTTAACCGCAAGCATTCAATCTTCGGTGAGGTTAAAGATGAAGCATCACAGAAAGTTGTTGATGCGATTGAGACCACAAAGACTGGCTCAATGGATCGCCCAGTAGAGGCGATCAAGATAAATTCTGTAACTATTACTGAATAATTTCATGAAGCTCAAGAATTCTTTAACAACAAATTTAATTGTTGTTATTTCAGGATTCTTTATTATTGCTAATTACGCTCCGAAAATTACGTGGGGCGGATTGGGACTGCAAGATAATTTGTTGCTCATCAACAAAGCAATTTTTAACGATGGCCGAATTCACGGTGTTTTTGCCGGTGAATGGTGGCGCGTATTTACGGTGGTCCTAACTCACGCTAGTTGGATTCACCTAGGAATGAACATGCTTGTCTTGTTCCAATTAGGAACCATCGTTGAACGTTTCTATGGATTAACCCGTTACGCGTTCATCCTTCTAGTTTCAACAGTAGGGGCCTCATTTGCCTCCCTCTGGCTCGATCCTTCAAATCAACCTTCGGTCGGCGCCTCAGGAATGATCTTTGGACTCTTTGGAGCTATGGTCATTGCAGGA
>Ga0364922_10096_pt1 | contig 46109 bp, 46 predicted proteins | sample ExccelJu500001D4_2_FD_206955 | JGI IMG/M metagenome (GOLD analysis project Ga0364922, IMG submission 206955) | Enriched cells from Trout Bog Lake Hypolimnion, Wisconsin, USA - BchlTB.June20.5000.01.D4 | ecosystem: Environmental > Aquatic > Freshwater > Lake > Hypolimnion/Profundal zone | place...
AGTATCGCAACAGGATCTCTTGAATCCTCTTCAAGCCTATGTGCATTTGATGATAGCTTTTCGGTGGGTTTATTTGAGGCCTCTATTCTTGCCACAGAAGAAAACCGCCCTGTTTTACTGGTTGTCTATGACTATCCGCCCGCCCCACCGATTTTTGCGGTTCGGCCTCTACTCGGTCCTTTCGCTATCAGCTTTCTAATCTATCCCGCCAAAACCCCCGCGTCTCTGGCAAAGATACGGTTAACGCGAATATTAGGCAGAGCGGACTCCTCGCTTGAGCATGAAGGTCTAGAGCGATTAAGGACAAGAAATCCAGCGGCGCGATCTCTACCTATTATTCAAAATATAGCCCGAAAAAAAGACGGCGACTTCTTTTTTTCTGATAGCCGCAGATCCTGTCTCCATATTTTTTTAGAGTGTTTGAATTGAACCGTGATCAGATTGAGTCTTTAATGCCTCAAAAGGGCAGGATGATGCTATTGGATGGTCTCATTAGGTTCGACGCTGATGGTATTGTTTGTAGCGCACATAATCATCGCGCCGACGACCACCCTCTTCTTTCTGAAAGCAGACTTAGCAGTCTTGCAGGAATAGAGTATGCCGCCCAAAGCATGGCTCTCCATGGTGCTTTACTCGCCCAACGGGAAAACCGTTCTCTACCTAGGGGGCTTGTTGGTCTCATGAGAGAGATTGAGTGCTACGTTGATTATCTTGATGATATTGAAGGGGAGCTTAAAATTCATGCCTTTCGTATCGCGTTTGACACTAAAAACCTCATGTACAAATTCGAAATCTTCGCTGATGAGCGAATCTTAATTAAGGGGCGATTAGCTGTATTTTCCCCCAAGAGCCTATCGTAATTACTTATACATATTTTTACAGATACATTCGGTAACCCTTTATGAAAATAGCACTGGTCACTGGTGGAAGTGGTGGTATAGGGTCGGCCATTTGTCGGGAACTTGGGTCTTCTGGGCATCATGTTCTTGTTCATACAAATAGCAGGATGAGAGAGGCGGAATCCATCGTGAGCTCCATTCAGAAAAAGGGTGGGTCAGCCGAGTCCATTTCTTTCGATGTAACCAACCCAAAAGCGTGTTTGGAGACGCTCCTTCCTATCGTTGAGCACAAAGCAATACAAATTGTCGTGAATAACGCAGGCGTTCATGATGATGCCCCTATGGTTGGTATGAGCTTAAACCAGTGGCAGAACGTTCTTGACGTGTCGTTGAATGGTTTTTTTAATGTGACGCAACCCTTGTTAATGCCAATGATGAGAACCCGATGGGGCCGCATAATCAACATCAGCTCAGTAGCCGCGATCTCCGGAAACCGAGGTCAGGCGAATTACGCAGCGGCCAAGGCAGGACTTATCGGTGCCAGTAAGTCTCTCGCACAAGAAATGGCGTCGCGAGGCATTCTTGTGAATGTAGTTGCTCCTGGAATAATAGAAACCACTATGAGTGGACCTAGCTTCGACTCAGAGAGAATTGCTGCAATTGTGCCTATGAAACGTGCAGGTAAAGCAGAAGAAGTCGCTAGTTTGGTGAGTTTCTTAGCCTCTGAAGGTGCTTCTTATATAACGGGACAGGTGATCTCGGTTAACGGTGGTATTCCATGACACGCGCGCCTCGGTTTGTGCTGATCGTACCTGCATTTAACGAAGCTATGACCATTCGCGGTGTTGTTCAGGGTGCTCTTGCGCATATTAATGACATTATCGTCATCGATGATGGTTCTACGGATGAAACCGCCGAGCGTCTCTCTGGCCTCCCTGTTCATGTCTTTAAACAAAAAGAAAATCAAGGGAAATCCTTGAGCTTATGGAGAGGTATGCAAATCGCCTTAGATCTAGGTGCAGAAAACATTATAACAATGGATGCAGACGGGCAGCACGATACTGAAGAGCTCCCTTTATTGATGGAAGCGGCAAAACGATACCCAAAAAAGCTTATTGTCGGCGCTCGTCTTTGGAGTCGAGCGTCATTTCCTATGTCACGGTATTTAGCGAATAAATTCGCAAATTTCTGGATTGGATGGGCTTCGGGTCAATCTATAGACGACAGCCAATCTGGATTTCGTATCTACCCAAGCGTGCTTTTAAAAAACTGTACATTAAAGCCTAGCTGGAGGCATAGCTTTGTTTTCGAGAGCGAAATCATAATCGATGCAGCAAGAAAAGGAATACCCTGTGTATTCGCTCAGATTCACACCACCTATCTGGATACATCACGTCCGAGTCATTTTAATCCTGTAACGGATATTTCAATGATTACCTTAATGGTAGGTCGGCATCTCATAAGTCGTGGTCTCTTTATATCAGGTCTATTGAAAAGCTTATTCTTCAAACCGATTCGAATAAACATTAGGGACGTGAATTAGACTTGGTCCAGATCCAAGGAAACCCCCACTAATCGGTTTAACTTCATGACCTCAAGAAGCTTTGGTAAAACAACAAGGGCTACATCATTCTTTTTTTCATGCGTTCTACCGTAACCATCGTGCATAAGGACTATTTCTCCTGGCCTAATCCCTCGAGTAAGTAACCGCTCCACACACTTTTCATTTTTTATCACGGCATCAAACCCCCTCCGACTCCAGCTCACCAATTTTAGTCCATTTTCGGAAAGAATCGGCTCCAGCCAAGGATTTCTTATACCGAAGGGTGCTCTAAAAAACCTCGGTCTCTGATGCGTGATTGCCGTCAATATACCTTGCGATGTTTGAATGTCCTCTCGCAAGCGAGTAACACTTAAAAACGCAAACCAAGTTTGGTGTTTATAGCTATGATTACCTATCGTATGTCCTCTAGCAACAATCTCTCGAATGAGATTTGGATGCTTTGCTGCTTGTTCTGCGATACAAAAAAAAGTCGCTTTTGCATCAAATGTGTCAAGAATCTCAAGAATTTCCGGGGTTGTTTCTGGATTTGGTCCATCATCAAATGTCAGGGCAACTTCTCCAGAAAAAGCACTCGTTTTTGATAACCTAGTGATGTTTGGACCAAACAGCCTGCTTTGTGGCCAGAAGCAAACGCCCGCGATCAGTAAATGATTCAGCACGCACAAATATAGGATCTGTGGAGGTAAGCCTCCGAAATAGATGAAAAAGGCCAATACTAGAAACTGAAATATCAATGATCCCTGTAAGAATCGTGTTGGAACCCATTTGATGACTGTATGGCACACGAATCATTCCTCCAGATCTTTCAACCATAAACTTAGCGCTTTTTTTGTGAGCTTTCCGCTTTCCGTTCTTGGTATGGATACCAGCTTAACAATTTTTCTAGGGAGAAAAACTGGGTCCAATTGATTCCGTAGCTCCGACATTATGATTTCCTCACTTTTATCTGGAGCCACCACCAATGCTATGAGTCTTTCTATCTGTTCTACTCCAGTATTTTGGAACGCAAAGGCGCCATCTTGAACACCATCAATCGATAATAAACAGTGGTTCATTCCAGCAAGAGATGTTCTTTTTCCTGCGATATTAATCAAATCCTCCATTCGGCCGGTCAACTCGAATGTCCCATCATTCAGACTTCTTATACGATCGCTTAATACTAAAGGGTTAGGAAGATAATCGGCCATGATTTTTAACGGTTCATCCTTCTTGATCTCGACCCCCCTGAACCATCTCCAATATTTATTTTGAACTGGACGCCTCGTTGCCAAAGAGCCGGCTTCTGTGCACCCGTATACTTCTGTAACTTGTGTCTCAAAGCGTTTTTCTGCCTCACATGCCATTTCAACGGTAAGCGGTGCCGTAGCCGATATGATGGCGTCTAATCTCGGTAGATTAAGTTTTGATGATAACAGGGCTCTCAGATGAATCGGGGTTGTCACTAGCGCCTTCGCCGTACCCACCTCTTCGAGTGCTTGCTGGATATCCTGGGGATAGAATGGTTTCAAAGGGCTTAAAACTCCTCTTTTAAACATTGGTAATAGGACACTTAGCTCTAAGCCATACATATGTTGCGCGGGAACCGTCGAAATCATCGTTGTGTTGTTTGGCAAAGCGAGCCTTTCTGATATTCGATCGACGCTAGCACGTAAATGACCCCATGCTTTTGGGTGAGGCATTGGTTCGCCTGTGCTTCCTGAGGTGAATGGAATCGCGACCACTTGTGCATCGGGGATATTAAATTGAGAAATCGTCAAATAGTTATCTGCGTCGGGGCACGGGTTTTTATTTTTTTCGTGGAGGGAACACAGGAGGGTGGTTAGGTCATAGCTATCTGGATATTTTTCTTTTAATTTATTTTTGGTCGTTGCGGTTTTATCTCCAGGAAGCAAGACCGTTTGTTTTCGAAGAATCGCTGCAAGGAAACCCACGGAAAATAAATATCGATCATCCGTGAAGTTCAAAACGTATGTATGGTTTGGTAAAACTCGGCTAAGCATGAGTGCATCTTGGCAAAATCTTGCCTCACTGATACTTTCTTTCCCAAACATTGCAAAGCTGTTTTTTGAGTCGGCTAGAGGTCTTTGTTCTCTCCCCTGCATTTCCTTCCGCACAAATAAGCTCCTCTTGATTAAAATTCTCGTTTAAATCCGAGCTAGAATGGATCTAAGCGAAATTAACAATTATTTAAATACAACCATGCCTACACCCATCCAGTTTCGTGCTCAACTTTGGGCTGCAGCCGTTTTGTTTTCTCTCGGTCTTTGGATTCTTCACGGCTTTCTTGGACCAATTTCTTGGGCCGTTATCATTGCTCTAACTACGTGGCCTTTATTAATACAAATACGAAAGATTCTTCCTTTCGATCACAATCACTTTCTTCCTCCCCTCATCCTCTCCCTTTCCATTGCAGGGATTCTTTTTGGGCCTGTTACCTATGGTCTTATCCAGCTAGGTCAAGAAACTCAATCTTTAGTGACCTTTCTGCAAGAGGCGCAACATAACGGAATTTCGCCGCCTGAATGGGTTGGCCGATTGCCTATGATTGGCTCTACAGCTACCCTTTCCTGGATTGAATGGCTGGGGACGTCGGATTCTGTTCGTGAAACGCTCAAATACATTCTGACCAGCGATTGGTTGGTATACACGCGTCAGTTTGCTGCACAAGTTTTTCATCGTTACGCTTCTGCATTTTTTACCATAGTCGTTCTTTTCTTTGTTTATTGGCGTGGTGATGACGTTGCGAAACGTGTTCTATTGCTCTGTGTTCGCGTCTTCGGCGATGAAGGCAGTCGTTATGCTAGGCATGCAGCATCTGCTGTTCGCGCTACCGTAAATGGAATTGTCCTTGTCGCCCTTGGTCAAGGTATCGCTTTAGGCTTTGGGTATGCGACAGCCGGCCTTCAACACGCAATGCTTCTTGGGGTCGTCACGGGTGTGATTGCTTTCGTACCCTTTGCAGCAAAATTGATGTTCATCGGAGCTTCTACCGTACTCTTTGCCGAAGGGCATACCGCCCAAGATCTAGGGCTTCTGATCTATGGTCTTTTAATTATTCTTACGGCGGATAACTACTTAAGACCCAAGTTAATCGGTAATGCTGTCAAACTACCTTTTATATGGACGCTTTTGGGTATTCTTGGAGGCATTGAGACATTCGGTCTTTTAGGCTTGTTTTTAGGACCCACCATAATGGCCATTCTTATTTCTGTTTGGCGCGATTGTTTTGATGACGCCAAAAATAATCGGGCCACAGACTGATGCACTTTTTGAAGCGAACAGGCAAAACACTGCTCGGGCCCTTAATCTATCTTTTTTTGACGGCTTCTTTAGCCGCGCTCATAGCCTATCCCGTCTTTATCTTTAGCCACGCAGACAACATTAGTTTTTTTCGTACCGTCGTTAGTCGTGGCGGTCAGGTTGTACTGCTCTTAGGGATTTTTCCGCTTTTCCGCTGGCTTAGACTCCCTTTTTCGACGTTAGGTTTTAGCAAAGATCTAGCTATCCATCTAGTATGGGGCTTTATACTCGGTACTTTGATGCTTACAGCCCACGTCATCGGTCTAGTAGAGCTTGGTGTCAGAGGCTTTATCTGGACAAAATTGCAGACGGTGGACTTCATCCCCCTTTTTATAAAATCTTGTATAACCGGTTTCAGTGTTGGGATGTTAGAGGAAACCATTTTCAGAGGGGCTCTGATAGGTGCATTAAACCCTATTTCAGGCCCTTTTATGGCCGTAATGGTCAGTTCTCTCTATTATGCATCGCTCCACTTTATCGGAACTCTCTGGTCTACGGACTTAAATCTGGTTGGATTAGATACGGGATTTCGTATTGCTTTGGATGGATTTTCTCACTTAATACAAGCCCCCCCAGATGCATTTATAGGCCTCTTCGTTGCAGGAGCATTCCTAGGGTTCATACGCTACCTCTTTCCCCAAAAATTAGGTATTTGTATCGGTGTTCACGCTGGTTGGGTTTTTGTTATCCAGACAGGAAACAACCTCACCTACTATATTCCGGAGTCAAAATTTAGCTTTTTGGTTGGTCTACATGACACGTATGTTGGTGTTCTTAGTTCTGTTTGGCTTGGATTTTTCATTATCGGATTAATTTTGATAGTCCGTTATTTTCGTAAACGTTCTATCCTTTTTCTTTAGTCAAATAGAATGAGCAAAGACGAAACTTTCAAAAAACCTAGGCAACACATCGAGAACTTCAACTTTGGATATGACACTGCGGTGGTCTTTGATGACATGCTAAATCGCTCCGTTCCTTTTTATTCAGAAATTCAAAGAATGATTGGTGAATTAAGCGTAGATTTCGCTGTGCCCCATACAAATTTATATGATCTTGGGTGTTCAACCGGTACGACTTTGTGTTTTCTGGATCATCTATTAAACGAACATATGATGTTCTTCGGGTTGGACTCTTCGATTGATATGCTAGAGCAAGCCAAAAAAAAATTAGCAGGCGCTGTGTTAAAGCATCCCTTCGAATTAGTTTTAAAAAATCTAGAGCAAGGTGCCGAGATATCCAATTCCTCCGTCACCATTTTAAACCTGACAATGCAGTTTGTTAGGCCCATGTATCGAGATCGCTTGTTAAGCGATATAGCCAATGGGACCATTGAAGGGGGGTGTTTAATCCTAGTAGAAAAGGTGATTCAACTAAACCCAACGCTTGATAGGCTTTTTATTAAGCACTATTACGATTTTAAAAAAAGAAATGGTTATAGTGACTTAGAAATCTCACAAAAACGAGAAGCGCTAGAAAATGTTCTAGTCCCTTATAACGTCGAGGAAAACAAGAAGATGTTAAAGCGGTGTGGTTTTAGTACCACGGAAGTTTTTTTCCGCTGGTATAACTTTTGTGGGATTCTGGCAGTTAAATAATAATTTTCTCTCTTGCTCCTAGACACAAGGCATCTGGTTGTAACATTCAATGGCTATGGATAAAAATACAATACGTAAGCCCCCTTCGATGCAGAAGGGCACTATCATCATGTGGAATGACTCAAAGGGTTTCGGTTTTATTCGTTCTGAGAAGAGTGAAGAGGATTTCTTTGTTCACATTAGCAATTTCAAGAAGGGAACATCGAGACGCCCAGTAATCGGAGATGTGGTCAATTTCCGACCCGATAAAAATGCGGAAAAGAAACGAGTATCCTTCGCTCTTTTTGAAGTGACTGAACAAGATATCGCTACTAAGGGTTTTGAATTAAATCCTAAAGAACGTTCCTGGGCAGTCAATCTTTTGATTTTTACCCCACTGCTTCTTTCTGGATATTTGATACTGCTTCAAAGGAACCCCATCCCCTTTTTCTCTTATTGGATTTTGAGTCTTCTAACCATGATCTTATATGGGGCAGACAAGGCACATGCGGCGACTCATAAATGGCGTATCCCAGAAATTTATCTTCACATTCTTGAAATTATGGGTGGTTGGCCAGGCGCGCTCATGGCACAAAATGATTTTCGGCATAAAACAAGGAAATCGGCGTATCTCTATATTTTACGGGCGATCATCACATTACATATTTTGGCTTGGATAGGCTATTTCTATTGGCTTTATTCCTACACGGGATAGCCGTTTTTCGAAAAGAAGGGTTATTAAACTATATATATGTATTTTTAATATGGTTATTAAGCAAGTCTATTTCTGTGGAAAACAACATAAAAATCATAAATTTCATTAGTTTAAGACAAAATTATTTTGTGTGTAAGTTACCTTAAAGTACATGCATGATCTGTGGGTATTCTAACGAAAAGGACAAGAGTCCGATTTATCAACAGGTTGTATACAGGTAACCGCTAACATTATCCATTAGTGCGAGATGATCGGTAGAACTAAAGTAACTGTTGCGCCTTTGAACGCATTGGATGAAAGTGAAAACTGTCCGCCGAGCTCCCTTACAAAACGTTGAACCATAGCAAGCCCCAAACCTGTGCCACCGGGTTTACCGGTTACAAAAGGTCGGATACCAGAGTGGAGGATTTCTTTTGAAAATCCAGGACCGTTATCTGAAATGGTAATGGACCATGTTCCATCAGCGGCAACGCTCACACGGATTGCGATAAAGCCTGTTCTTTCCCCCAATGCCTGCGCCGAGTTTAGAATCAGATTGAGGATGCTTTGACGGAGCCTTCCTTCAGGAAGTAAACAAAAAAGATGGGATGGGCCATCATAGGAGAGCTCTATAACTTGAGGTATTTGGTAACGTGTTAATCCGATGAGTTCTTTGATCATAACGACGAGATCAAACTCATTTACGGGTGCAGGGGTGTGTTTGCTAAGATCAAGAAGCTCATTGAGTAGACGCCCCATTCGTTTCAGCTCTTCTATGATGATAGCCACGCGAACGCTTTGGTCCTCATCGGCTATCTCGCGCCGAAGGTTAGCGCAGCTCATTTGAATGCCTGCCAGAGGGTTCCGTAATTCATGGGCAATACCCGCCGCCAGCTCGCCAACAGCTGCAAGACGTTCATTCCGAGCCAGATCAGCCTGCTGTTCAAGAAGCGCTCTTGTAGCGGCCCTCACTTCATGCTCGAGAGAAGCGGCATAATGACGTTTTGCCTCCTCCAACTCAGCAAGATGAATAACCATAACGTTATAGCTATTAAAGACAGGCAGTAAAAGCGGATCGATTCGATCGGCATCTATAGGAGAGAAGTCTTCCCGTGCAAGCCGAAGAAGAAGTTTCTTGAGGTCGTGTAAAGGGTTGAGAATTCTAAACTTGAGAAAAAAACCAACCACCAAAAGGAGTAAGAAAACGGTAGCAAAGACCAAGACCACTTCAGTTCGGGTTGATTGTCCAATATCCTCCATGAGTTTTTCACGCTTCAAGTTTTCTGCATCCATCATGGCACTCGTGGTATTCAGTGCCTGAACAAGAAAAGCTTCTTGTTGTTCGGAAGTAGAATTCGCGTTTGATAGGGCATGGAAAATATTGCCTAGGTCATCCAGACGTTTTGGCGTGTCGGTAGCGGCATGATTGTCGTGGTTTGCAAGATCGCGAAACTCATCGAATAGTTTAGAAAGCTCGGGCCGATTAAATTTCTTGTTGTGAAAGACAAAGAGATCAGTCAACGCTTCCTGTATATCAGTTCCAACTTTCTGGATACGATGAGCATAGATTACGTAGGCTCTCATCGTTTCAAAGCGATCAAAATTCCTCCAAATCATTCCCCCCAGAAGTGCCAGAATAAGCATCAGCAGGATCAGTACTGACCATACCCTTAGCTCTGCAAAGCGATATGAAAAGGAATTCAAATGTAAGTGTGTCTCGATCTGAATCTTATCTATTAAAAGCTCATCATGAGCCCTTAATAGACAGATGTTTAGACATTAAGGTCTGTAGGGCTGATCCCCATTCAGAAGTTAGCCCATAAAGCGATGGGTCGCCAAGGGGTGTTTCGAGTGGGTTTTAAGGTTTTCAAGCCCTCTAACTTCACATTTACCACCTCGATCTATGTAATCGTGCTGGAAGTGATCGATAAACTCCATCACTGTGTGATCGATCAAATAGGCGTCCGAAACATCAAAAATGACAATTTTACCATCAGGCAAGTCAGCCACCACGCTCTTTAAACCAATAAAGTTCGAAAAGATTGCCGAGCCATGAACGGTAATCAAATGAACATTGGGTTCACTTTGATTGAGGTCGTACGAAATTTTGATCAAGTTGCTGAATTTAACGCCCCAAGCAAGATGAATCACAAGCTTCGCCACAATACCAATGATGACGCCCACCAATAGATCAGTAGCCAGAACACCAATAATCGTTATGATGAAAAGGATTAATTGCTCATGACCCAAGTCCATAGTTTTAGCAAACTCTTTGGGAGAGGAAAGCCTAAAACCTGTGAATACCAAAAGAGCCGCTAAAGATGCAAAAGGGATCTCTCTAATCAGCCAAGGAAAAACCAACACAAAAACAGCGAGAAAAATCCCGTGAAAGAAATTGGCCCACCCCGTTTTTGCCCCGTTATTCACATTTGCTGAAGAACGAACGATCTCAGCAATCATAGGTAAACCACCGATGGAGCTTGCGATAAGGTTGCCAATTCCCACGGCCGTTAAGTCTTTATTGAGATCAGAATAGCGTTTATGAGGATCAAGCTTATCTACCGCGGTGGCACTTAATAAGGTTTCAAGACTGCCCACAAGACAGATAGAAATAACGGCTCCCCAAAACGCCGAGGTCCCGATTTTGCTGAAGTCAGGTGTATAGAAATAGGAGCTGACGTTCTCGGGGACGCTTACCAAGAATTTAGGTCCAATAGAGAAGTCCTGTTGACCAAAAAAAGAAAAGCCAGCCAAGGAATAAGCATGTTCATGATGAATATCAAAAAACCGAGCTAAAACAATGCCAACACAGACGACAACTAAGGGTGCAGGAATCATCTTAAGGTGACGATTTTTAATTTTCGTCCACAGAATGAGTATTAGAATGCCAACGATGCCAATTAAAGCAATCTCGGGGTTCATGTGCATAATGCTTTGAGGTATCTCCGCGATAACCCCGAGTATCTCTTTGCTTTCAGGTTTCACGCCTAACATGATGTGAACCTGCTTAGCCATGATGATGATTCCTATGGCCGCAAGCATGCCGTGAACCACAGAGCTTGGAAAATAGGCGTTTAATCTACCAGCCTTCATTACACCCATCATGATCTGAAACACGCTTGCAATAACTATGGCTGCCATGGCTGCGGTTTGTCCCAAGGCTTGAACAGCAGAAAGAATAACTACGATGAGCCCGGCTGCTGGGCCATTGATCGTTACATAGGAACCGCTGAACCTTGAAACAACAATGCCCCCAATAACGGCGGTGATGACCCCACTCATTGTTGGGAATCCTGAAGCCGCAGAGATACCTAAACAAAGAGGAAGAGCGATCAAGAACACCAGAAAACCAGAGAGTAGATCAGATCTCCAGTTTTCTGACAGGCCAGGAAGGCCGGTTTTGGGAACAGAGTTCGATTGGCTTGCCATAGAGAAGTCCTTTATCAGTTTCACATCTAATTTAAGTTAGCGATCTTCGTGCCAACTACCGGCAAATAAATAACGCCTTGAATGATGCGGTCAAGATACACTTGAATGAAGATTTATGAAGCCTAAAGCATTTGTAGTGGTTTATTTACACCGAAGCCCACGGTTATTACACACCCATAGAGGGACGGCACAATCAAAACCGTGTCAATTAGGATGAGCTAACGTTTATGAACTTTAGACCAAAGGATTTCATTGAAACCAAAGAAGGATTCCTATTTGCGGTTGTTGATTCAGTGTTAGAGGAAAACCGTGTTTTGGGAACATTTCGATATATTAGAGATCATTTGGGCGTTCTTCGAAAGTTAGACAGTGAGGAAGCAGAAAATCTTCTAAAGGCTCATGCGCCCCAATACAATTTTTATTCAAACCGGCTTAAAGTAACGCTTCCTGGAATAAACGAAAAAGAGATTACTAGACATTTTTCACCAACAAGAAGGCTGGCTGAGATTCTAGAAGATCATACAAATCATGGGCACTTTCTAAACGTGCGCGAATGGCTAAAGATCATGACAGAAGCGGGGTTAGATTTATCGAAGGTGGGTATCACGGGATCGTTGCTATTGGGAGAGGGAGGCCCCTGCTCAGATTTGGATTTTGTCATTTATCAAAGAAAGGAGTTTTTGAAGGCGAGAGAGATCATAAAAGAAGGGATTAAAAAACATCATTTCATGGCATTAAACCAAAGGGACTGGTTTGACGCCTTCGAACGCAGGGGGTGTGCTCTGAGTTTTGAAAGCTATCTTTGGCATGAGCAAAGAAAATTTAACAAGGGCATGATACATGGAACAAAATTCGATATAACGCTTTATCAAGAAGAAGGCTCTGAAGAGCAAATCATCTCTGAAAAAACAGGGCCGGTAACGATATTTGCCGAGGTTATCGATGCCACAAGGTCCTATGACTACCCATCCATTTATAGGCTAAACCATTCAGAAGTGTCTGAGGCTCAATCATTCACTCAAACATACGTAGGTCAGGCACTACCTGGTGAAAGGGTAGCGATCTGTGGCACCTTGGAGAGACTTAAGAATGGAACCGTTCGCATAGTTGTAGGATCGTCGCGAGAGGCGACCGGGGAGTACATAAGAGTGTTGGGTCATACTGAAAAATAGGGATAAGAGTTTGAACGGTTTTCAGGAGTTCGAGGCGATTATTTTTGATATGGATGGTCTGGTTCTTGACTCAGAATCGACCTACAGTAGAGCTTGGCAAGCAGCGGCAGAAGAGATAGGGAAAAGACTCGATCAGGAAATGTGCGAAAGCCTTTTTGGGCAGCATGCGGATGATGTGGTTCGTCGTCTTAAGGCTTTTTGGGGCAGCTCATTTGATGCTCAGAAGTTCTTCCTTCTGGCAGAACTTTACTGGAAGAGAGATCTCGAGATTAATGGGATCAGAAGAATGGACGGCTTTGATCGGCTCTATGACAGAATCGTGTCTCAAAATATACCTTTTGCTTTGGCCACAAACAGTGATGGACCCTACGCGCAACGTTGTCTCATCGCGAGTAATCTTGACGCGGCGTTCCCCGTCCTTGTGACACGCGACCAAGTAATATCAGGAAAACCAGAGCCGGATCTATTTTTAGAGGCTGCCAGTAGGCTTGGTGTTCGTCCTGATCGTTGTCTTGTCCTCGAAGACTCAAGAACGGGGCTGGAGGCAGCCAAAGCGGCTAAAATGAGTGCTTTATTGATCCAGCCTAACCGAACGCGACGAGAGCAACTGGAGCAATACGCTCAACTTGCAATGGCTTCTTTAAAGGATATATTGCCTCTTCTCGATGGAGAGAGGGCTTCATCAATCACTTTAGTAAAACCGGATCTGTCTAATGAAATACAGTGATCTCAGGGACTTCATCAATCACCTTGAAGAAATGGGTCAATTAAAACGGATCTCCGTTGAGGTCGATCCAAACCTCGAAATTACAGAAATTTGTGACCGTACCTTGAAGCAAGGCGGCCCAGCACTTTTATTTGAGAATCCAAAAGGATACAGCGTACCTTTGTTGGGTAATTTATTTGGTACGCCCGAACGTGTTGCCTTAGGTATGGGGCAAGATTCTCTTCAAGCACTCAGAGAGGTTGGAAAGTTATTGGCTTTCCTTAAAGAGCCAGAGCCGCCTAAAGGATTTCGTGACATGTTTGATAAATGGCCTATCTTCAAACAGGTTATGAACATGCCCGCGAAAGAAATTAAAAATCCTTCTTGTCAGGAAGTCATTTTTAGTGGCGGCGATGTTGATCTTGGCCGATATCCGATTCAAACCTGCTGGCCCGGGGATGCGGCGCCACTGATTACCTGGGCTTTGGTGATCACTCGGGGACCAAATAAGGAACGACAAAATCTAGGGATCTATAGGCAGCAAGTGATCGGTAAGAATAAGACCATCATGCGCTGGTTAGCTCACCGTGGCGGTGCTCTTGATTTTAGAGAGTGGCAGCAGATGCGACCAGGAGAGCCTTTTCCAGTTGCTGTCGCTCTCGGGGCAGATCCGGCCACTATTTTAGGCGCAGTAACACCCGTTCCGGATACCTTGTCTGAATACGCCTTCGCTGGACTTCTTCGAGGATCCAAAACAGAGGTCGCGAAATGTCAGCTATCAGACCTACAGGTACCTGCCAGTGCGGAGATTGTGCTTGAAGGGTATCTGTATCCTGGCGAAAACGCTCCAGAGGGGCCTTTTGGAGACCATACCGGATATTACAACGAGGTTGAGGCGTTCCCTGTTTTTACTATTGAGCGTATTACTCAGAGAAAAGATGCTATCTATCATAGTACTTATACGGGTCGACCTCCCGATGAGCCGGCTGTGCTTGGTTTGGCGCTCAATGAGGTCTTTGTCCCTATTCTTCAGAAGCAATTTCCAGAAATTATCGACTTCTATCTTCCTCCAGAGGGTTGCTCATATCGTTTAGCGGTTATCAGCATAAAAAAACAGTATCCGGGCCATGCAAAAAGAGTGATGTTTGGTGTGTGGAGCTTTCTCAGACAGTTCATGTATACGAAGTTCATTATTGTGGTCGATGAGGACGTAGATCCCAGAAATTGGCAGGATGTTATTTGGGCAATAACAACCCGAATGGATCCGGTCCGAGATTTCACCTTGATAGAAAATACACCCATTGATTATCTTGATTTTGCCTCACCCACTTCTGGACTCGGCTCTAAAGCGGGCTTTGATGCTACGAATAAGTGGCCAGGGGAAACGTCACGAGAATGGGGTGAGCCTATCGTGATGGATGCTGACACAAAAGAGCGCGTAGATGCTATTTGGGATTCACTCGGAATTGTATGAGCGTGTCCATATGCATCTAGAGGTCGACATGCATCCTAGCCGATCTTTTCGATCTGTGATTTTAGTTCTCTTAACGATCGGTTTTTTTTCTTGCGCGCCGACCTTTGCTATGGCGTCCATATCTAGCGAGCTGATCAAAGGGTGGGAAAAGAGCCTTGACGACGCTGAGAAGGATTTAGCGAATCCAGATCTAAACGATGCGCGTCTTTTGGTTCTCCGTGACAAAGTGATTACTCTTGAATCAGATGTAAAAGCGGTACGTCTGACCGTTAATGATGAGTTGACCGAACTAAATCGAGATCTTGATGCATTAGGTGCGCCCCCTGACGCAGGGTCCCCGCATGAAGCACCTAACTTGAGGAATCGCCGAAAGCAGTTAAACGATCAATTATCCCTTGCGGATGGCCTAGCAAAGGAGGCCGATCTAACGCTTTCAAGGGCTGAGCGGGTCTCTGAAAACATTAAAAGACAAAGAAGGGCCCGATTCACAGATCACATATTCACGCGATCCTTGACGCCTTTTAATGAGAGCGTTTGGAAGAAGGCAGCTCAAGAAGGTTTTGATGTCTATAACCAATTTCGAGGTGATTTGGCTCCTACCCTTAATGGGGTTCTTGATCAGAAAGCCATGACCTATCAGGGGGTTGGTTTATTGGCAGGTGGTTTGTTGTTCTTGTTTGCGCCTTTTGCCCCCAGGGCTTTGGTGGCTCTAAGACAACCGAAGAAAGATCCGGCACCGAATTATCTTCAGAAACTACAAAAAAGTATCTCTTCCGGTCTGTTAAGAGGCGCCTTGCCTACCTTAGCCATCTTGGTTTTTTACGAGAGTCTCGTTTCGGGGGATTCCCTCTCTGGTCAAGATATAGAGCTTCTTTGGGGCCTCTCTTTGAGTCTCATCGCTTATTTCCTGTTAACGGGTATCTGTCTTGCAGCGCTTTCGCCGAATGATAGCGTTTGGAGAATTGTCCACGTTTCAGACTTAAGAGCACGATCGATTTGTTGGGCGTTCAGAACGCTAGGGCTTCTCTTCCTTCTAGACCATCAAGTTTTGACGCTTTTGGATATTGACGAGATGTCCGTTGAAACGGTTGTGTTCCATAAAAGTCTATTCTGCGGGCTTATGAGTTTTGGTCTGTTATTGTTGCTGAGAAAAACCTTTTGGGTGGATGATCATGCTAGGGAGCTTGGTTTATTAGGACGGGACCTCAAAACATTATTGCTTGTTTTGGTGCTTGCTATTCCTCTGGGAGTGGCTTTTGGGTACGTATCACTGGCTTACTTTGTGACCATACACTTAGTGTTATCGGTGGCTCTGATTGGCTTAGTACTTCTCGCTCGTCAGATAGCTGTCGAAACGGTGAGTGCGTTATTTACGAAAGACTCTCGCTTTGTCGGATTCATTTTTCGTCATTTAGCAATTAACGACGATGACCTCGATATTTTGTGCTTCTGGATAACGGGCATTCTCAGTTTCGTTATCTATGTGATAGGGCTTCTCACATTTTTCTTGCTATGGAGCTTTGACCAGAAAGAATCCATGAATGGCTTAGCCAACGTTTTTTATGGCTTTAAGGTGGGTGAGGTTTTTCTGTCACCGGCAAAGATACTTTCAGGTTTTCTGATCTTTGCAACACTTTTGACGATAACCCGGTTTATCCAGAAAGCTTTAGTTAAAAAAGTTTTTCCTAAAGCACGTCTGGATAATGGTCTACGACACTCCATAACATCAGCAGTTGGTTACGTTGGCTTCGCGCTTTCGGTCATGACGGGCATATCCGGGATGGGAGTCGACCTCTCAAATTTGGCTATCCTCGCAGGCGCATTAACCGTAGGAATAGGTTTTGGACTGCAAAATATCGTTAATAACTTTGTTTCCGGGCTGATTCTTCTCGTGGAGAGGCCCATTAAAGCGGGGGACATGGTTGCCGTTGGGGATCACCAGGGTCTGGTGAAGAAGATTAGTGTAAGAGCTACGGAAATCAGTACGGCTGACAGGGCTTCGGTTTTTATTCCTAATTCAAATCTTATTTCTGGGGTGGTCCTAAACAGAACGCATAACAATAAAATAGGACGTATTACGATTCCTGTGGCGATAGCCTTTGATTCCGATGCTCGGGCTGCGAGGCAAAGACTGGTTGGGATAGCGGCTCAGATGCAGGACATACAGAAAACACCCGAACCATCGGTCTTCTTGACAAGTTGTTCGGATGGCTCAACGGATTTGGAGCTCGTTGTATTCGTTGAAAATATCGAGAGATTAAGTCAGGTAAAAAATGACCTTTGGCTGGGGATTATCGACGCTTTCAACTCCGGAGGGCTTAAGCCACCTAGGCGGTGGCTTGATCCTAAGCTCTTATAAGAAGGATTTATAACGTGCGGCCAGTGACTACGGGTTTCTATAGCGAATCTGGTCCGATAGATGCGGCTCAATCAGTTCTTGCATAGCCTGATGAAGTTTAGGGCTCGCAGCAATTACACCACCAGTTTCAAAAAACTTATCTCTACCTTCAAGGTCGGTGACAATGCCACCCGCCTCCTGGACCAAAAGAACACCCGCAGCCATATCCCATTTCTGCAGACCGATCTCCCAAAATCCGTCGAAACGCCCCGCCGCGACGTAGGCTAGATCCAGCGCGGCTGAGCCTGCTCGACGAATACCCGCGGCGTCCTTCAAGAGACTTTTCAGCATGCCGAGATAGTTATCGATATAGCTTTGGTCTTTAAATGGGATGCCTGTACCTAGAAGCGCGCCAGCCAACCCTTTTTGTTTGGTCACGCGAATTCTACGGTTATTTAGGCTCGCACCCGCGCCCCGAGCAGCTGTGAACAGTTCCTGTCTTACCGGATCGTATACAACCCCCTTTTCTACCTTACCGCGATAGAAGAGGGCTATGGATACAGCAAATTGAGGAAAACTGTGTAGGAAGTTTGTCGTTCCATCCAACGGGTCAATAACCCAAATGAACTCACTCTCTCTATTACCTTGAAAGCCATCCTCCTCACCTAATACGGCATGCGTTGGATAGGCCTTTTGAAGGATTCCAACGATTTCTCGTTCGGCCTGCCGATCCACATCACTGACAAAGTCATTACGACTTTTAGTGGTGACACTTAATAAGTCTACCCGGTCCATTGAGCGGGTAATAATGTCGCCCGCGGCTCGAGCAGCCCGGACGGCGATGGTTAGCATGGGATCCATGTCGTTACTTCTTCAAGGAAATATGTTTCTGTTGGTTTTCTGCTTGACTTGGGTATCAAGCATTACCACTCATCAGCCTACAAGGGTAGCAGACTTCTGCTATATTTTTCCCATTTTTCGGCTTTCTGCTTAATCGAATAATGAATCGCCTATCCCAGATCAGGGTCGTGATGGTAAATACCACACACCCTGGAAATATAGGGGCGGCCGCCAGAGCCATGAAAAATATGGGTCTGAGTGATCTTGCTCTGGTTTCGCCTAAATTTTATCCAAACGAGGAGGCTACGGCTCGTTCAGCTGGAGCGCAGGATGTGCTTGATGCAGCAAAAGTATGCGATTCCTTGGAAGAAGCTATCGGTGATTGTGAACTTATTATTGGTGCAAGCGCACGATTAAGGTCTATCACTTGGCCTCAATTGGATCCACGGGAATGCGCAAGCATGATTATGAACAGTTCAGTCAGAACGGCGATTCTATTTGGTCGCGAGCATTCAGGATTGACCAATGATGAGCTAGAGCGTTGTCATTATCTCTTACACATTCCTTCAGACCCTAACTACAGCTCCTTGAATGTAGCGGCGGCTCTTCAAGTCGTTGCATATGAAATTTTCTATGCAGCACAAAGCTTAACTGACGCTAAGACCAATGAAAGGGTTCGTTATGCCACCGCGGAAGAGATGGAGTCATTTTTTGTCCATCTCGAAAGTATGCTTGAGGAGGTAGGTTTTCTCCATGCTACCAAACACCGGGTTTCTCTGATGCGCCGGCTGCGGCGGATATTTAATCGCACCCGGCTGGAATATAAAGAGGTTCACATATTGCGCGGGGGGCTGAAATCAATAGTCCGAAGGCTCAACAAGATGTAAAAGAGTTGTGAAAGGCCTCTATCGAAACGGGGTGTAGTGAACAGCTAACCATATGGTCTTAATGTCAGGTGACGTCCATTCAACGCGGTGCTTGCAATGGGCGGGTATAAGAGTCGACGCGCCCTCCTCCAGTAGAATCAATTGATCCCTATCGGCTATTCTTAAGGAGGCTGATCCTTTGATGACCATAACCCACTCGTCATCGTCTTGATCGAACCATTGGGTTGACGGCGAAGCTTGTGGTTCAGAGATGATTCGTTCTAATCTGAAGTTGGGTGCCTGAATGATTGGCTCAAATACTTCCGGTTGTCCCCCTAGGTGCGGGATGGTTAGCATAGAATGAACCATTAGAGGCTTTATTTCTGGCATGGGTTTTCCCTTTTCTGCATGTTTTCTTAAAATACACCATAAGTTCTCTATTTCAGTCCCATAGTTTTTGGCTGGGTTAGCATGAACGTTTCGTCCATTCTCGTTGGTGCTCTCTGCTCTTTCACTTTCTGCCGGTTGGTATTTAAAAAGCACTCATGATGTCGGATCTCCTTTTTTATCCAACGTTGTTGTGATTTAATCTTTTCTTGGATGAAACAGGGGTGCCTGCAATTTCTGCGGTGCTGAGATAGACCCTTCACCCGATCCGGATAATGCTGGCGTGGGGAGTTTCATAAGTGCCATGACCAAAGTGTGATGGCTCCTTAATCTCCGACGTTTTATTTGTCCTAAATGTCATCGGTTTCATCCAGCGTAAGTAAGCTGTGGAGCCGAATGTAATGCTTAAGCAACCGATTCTTTCGACGAGCATGTCAGAGCTATGAGTTCACCCATCACCGTATTGGGTGCCGGACTGATGGGCCGCCTGATTAGTCTTAGCCTAGCGCTACGGGGATATCGTGTTGAAATGCACGAGGCGGCGCATCGCGATGCTCAAGGCTCGGCGGCTTTTGTTGCGGCAGCTATGCTTGCCCCACTGGCGGAATCGGTTGTATCTGACCCACTCATCGTTTCTTTAGGGTTAGATAGTCTTGGCCGTTGGCCATCGATACTGGCTTCACTGTCCAGCCCGGTTTTTTTTCAAAAAAAGGGGACATTGGTCCTTTGGCATAGTCAGGACCGTGATCAAGCAGATGTGTTCACCTCACATTTGGGTCGACTCGATGGTTTCTTGTCAGATAATGATCGGCCTATTGAGGTGGATGCTCAAACGATTTGTGATATGGAGCCTTCTTTAGATCGACGCTTCCAACGAGGCATTTATCTGCCGGGTGAAGGACAGCTTGATAATCGTGCCCTATTAGATGGGCTCGTCGAGCAATTGGAGGCCCTTGATGTGCTGATCCATTGGGGAAGCAAATTATCCCTTGAAGATGCAGGGACAGGTTGGGTCATTGACTGTCGTGGTATGGGAGCCAAACATGACTGGTCTTCTCTCCGAGGGGTTAGAGGTGAAGTATTGCGTGTACATTCTCCAGATGTTCACTTAAAGAGACCGATACGTCTTCTTCATCCAAGATACCCTATTTACATCGCGCCAAAACCTAACGGGGTTTACGTTGTTGGTGCTACCCAAATTGAATCTGAAGATACGTCTAAAGTTTCAGTAAGATCTTCACTGGAATTGCTATCGGCACTTTACACGATCCATCCTGCATTTGGAGAGGCACGGATTCTTGAAATGTTGGCACAATGTCGGCCAGCACTTCCTGATAATAGACCATCTATTCAGTGGAATAGGCAGAAAGTAATGCAGATCAATGGTCTATATCGACATGGCTTTATGATTGCGCCAAGCATCGTAGAGGCTACATTGAGCCTATTCGAACGGGTCCGTGAAGAGACCCCATTTGACTGGGAGTCGTGGCGTGGTGGTCAGGCTTGGCCATCACTTTTTTCTTTGTCATCTACGGCATGAATCTGAATGGAAATCACAGTAAATCAGCTGTTATTTGATCTGGCTGAGGGCGCTACGGTCCAGGATGCCCTGGATAGCTTTGGTGCGAAACCGCCATTTGCCGTCGCGCTTAATTACAATGTGATACATCGTCGCGATTATTCCAACGTACAATTGAAGGCCGGCGATGCTTTAGAGATCGTACAGCCAGTGGCTGGTGGCTGATTTTTAAAAAGACGATATGAATATCCCCTTAAATGATGACTTCATTCTCTATGGTGAGGTTTTCTCTAGTCGACTATTTCTCGGAACGGCGAAGTATCCATCTCCGCTTATTTTGGAACATGCCGTGCAAGCCGCCGCACCCGGAATGCTCACCGTTTCTCTGCGCAGACAAGCATCTGCTCATAATGAAATAGGTGGCCAAGCTTTTTGGGATTTGCTTCATCGTTTATCCATACCCTTTCTTCCGAATACGGCCGGGTGTCATAGCAGCGAAGAGGTGTTTGCTACGGCCATGATGGCTCGAGAGCTGTTTGCTACCGAGTGGATCAAGTTAGAGTTGATCGGCGATGACTATACCCTGCAGCCTGATACATTGGGTCTTGTCGGTGCGGCCGATCGTCTTCTGAAGGAAGGCTTCAAGGTTCTGCCTTACTGTACAGAGGATCTAGTGGTGTGTAAGCGCTTAGTCGATGTTGGTTGTCAGGCAATCATGCCCTGGGCCGCACCCATTGGAACGGGTAAAGGGGCCATCAATGCCTATGCTTTGAGGTTACTACGAGAGCGAATTGAGGTTCCTATGCTCATCGATGCGGGGATTGGCCTTCCTTCTCATGCGGCTCAAGTTATGGAATGGGGATATGATGGGGTATTACTCAATACTGCGGTTTCACAAGCCACCAATCCTGAGTCCCTTGCGCGCGCTTTCTCGATGGCAATCGATGCGGGTAGGCTTGCCTTTCTTGGGGGTGTTATGCCAGAGCGAACGTCCGCGGTAGCAAGTACGCCATTACTTGGAACCCCCTTCTGGCACCATGAAGAAAAATAGTGTAGGTTCAGCAACCGAAGGATAAGTGGAGTGGTTTATGGCCTATGTCACCGAAATAGGTCGAGTCTACCTTGTAACAACTAATCGATAGGAGGAGATTATGGAAAGCAACCTGGTAAGAGGCATGATAGGTTTCATTGTTGTCATGGTCGTTGGGTTCATTATTGTAGGGACGACCAGAGAAACCCAACAGGAAAAAGTGCAGGGCGCTTTATTGCAAACTTCAGGCATGCTGAATTCACTAGCGCTCAGTAAATGCTCTGAGCTTGTCAGCAAAGAAATTGGTGCTCATCCATACACGCCAAAGGAATCCTCTAGTGACGGTATGTCTTGGGTGAAGTTGATTTGGCGAGATGTGGGAACGGCCAAAAGCGCTGAGTGCCGTTATGTTATCGACCAAGGCATCACTTTGCTTAAGATCGATGAGCGTGTTTTGATCGAGAAGACGGAGAGCGTTAATGCGGCTCCGGCTGCCCCTAAGTCAGCGCATCATTAAAGGTTAAGCGGAGCCCTAAGTTTTAAACAAGAAGGTTTAGGGCTCATTATTTTCTTCTAGGCGTGATGTTTTCCATATAGACATCATCAACCAACTAGCGCCAACGCCAGCCGTAATAAAGCCTAGAACCCCTAGGGCAGGGAGACCAAAGAGTTTGGGGCCACCGCTGACAGTCATTACAATTGAAGATCCGATAATCAGCGAAGCGGTCACCATCCCAATAGTAAGTCTGCTAGCAGCTCTGTCAACAATACTTCCAAATCGAGCGAGATCACGTATGTCCACGCTGACCTTGATGGTGCCAGCTCGAATACGACGCATCAATCTCCTTAGATCCTGAGGAGCGGCCAATAAAACCGAGATTAGATTGCCAGCGCTTCGTTGGGCACGAGCAACCATGACCTCTGGACTATGACGTGCCATAGTGGCCTGCACGAGCAGGGGCCCAATTTGGGTAACGATGTCAAAATCTGGATCAATTTGTCGGCCCATGCCCTCCAAAGTAATTAGGGTCTTAAACAACATCGTTAGATCGGCAGGTAGGATCAGTCGGTTGTCTCGAATTAAGGCCGTCATTTCTCCTAGAATATTTACTAGCCGAAGCTGTTTTAATGCCACACCGTGATATTTATCGACAAACATAGACACTTCTGAGACAAGTCGTTCAGTGCTATTAGGTGCTTCATCTGTCCAGTCTAGTAATACTTCGACCATGTTTGAAGCATCTCTGGCCACAATAGAGTTGAGCATTTCAATGATTTGGTCTCTCCTCAATTCTGAGAGTGTTCCTACCATGCCAAAATCTATAAAGGCTAGCTTATTCGGGTAAACGAATATGAAATTTCCAGGGTGTGGGTCTGCGTGAAAGAAGCCGTCTATCAGGACCATTTTCAAAACGGCGTCGGCCCCAAGTTGTGCAAGGTTTTTTCTATCGAATCCTAGATTATCAAGCCTTGAAATATCGTGTCCTGGAATCCCCTCCATGTGCTCTTGGACGATCATTCTCTCGCAAGAGTATTGCCAAAAGATCTTAGGGACCAGAATATTTGTGTTGTTTTTAAAGTTGTTAGCCGCTCGCTCTGTATTGCGTGCTTCCGACAATAAATCGAGCTCATTTCGAAGGGACACTTTAAAGTTACGTAAGACCTCTTGGGGATGGAAGTGACGGGTGTCCGGTATTTCGTGTTCAATGATGCTGATCAATCGCTCAAGCAAGCGTATATCAGCTTCAATAGTTGACCGAATTCCAGGCCGTCTTATTTTCAATATAATGGCACGGCCATCCTTCAGAATGGCTTTATGAACTTGAGCAATGGAGGCTGCGGCTATCGCCGTGGTGTCAAAGTTTAGGAATGCCTCATCAACTGAACACCCCAGATCCTCTTCAATTTGCGAACGTAATAGCTCAAAGGGTAAAGGTGGTACTCGATCATGAAGCTTCTCAAACTCTTCAATCCACTCTGGACCAAATAGATCCACTCGGGTTGCTAGTATTTGGCCAAACTTGATGAAAGTGGGCCCCATTTCTTCAAGGGCTCGTCGAACGCGCTCCGGCGGCTCCAGCTTGAGAAGCAGCTCAAATTGATTCCAATTCAGTACTCTCCCAGCTTTCTCAAGGGCGGGTTCAAGGCCTAACCTTCGGACTAGGTCACCGAAGCCATATTTTATTAGAATCGATGCGATGTCGTGAAGACGCCCTATATCCCTCATGGCGCTCAGTGTCTCCAGAATCATCTCTAAATTACCCCCCCTTAAAATGACCCTGAATTAACTGTTCAGCCAAATATCCGTTTTAGCCGTCTTGTCTCTAGTGGACGAACGATTTTTAACGCGAGACCCTTTTCGTAGAGTCAGGGGTTTCAGGCAGAATGATGTTTAATTCCAAGGTTTCCCTATTTTCATCCTTTTCCATATTCACAGTTATCGCATCTTGGTCGATGTTGACGTACTTTCTAATGACTGCAAGTAAGTCTTTTTGCAGATCTGCAAGATATTCAGGCTGATTGACTCTTGAACGTTCATGGTGAACCAGAATCTGAAGACGTTCTTTGGCTATCGATGCCGATTTTGGACGAGATGCCCGAAAGTAATCCATTAGGCTCATGGTTAACCCCCAAATAGTCGGCCAAATAGGCCTTTCTTTTCTTCGTCAATGAATCTATGGGGAAGGTCTTCACCCAGATAACGACCAACGACATCCAAATAAGCCTGGCCAGCGTCGCTTTTCTCATCGATTACTACAGGAGTACCTGAGTTTGATGCATTCAGTACGGCTTTCGACTCCGGTATGACACCAAGAAGATGGAGGGATAGAATTTCCTGAACATCTTCGACACTGAGCATTTCCCCAAGTTTAACTCTCTGAGGTGAGTAACGCGTCAGTAGCAAGAACTCCCTGATAGGCTCTTGTGACAACTCGGCGCGCTTTGATTTACTGGCTAAGAGACCCAGCATGCGATCTGAGTCGCGGACTGATGACACTTCAGGATTGGTCACAACAATCGCGTCGTCAGCAAAGTACATGGCCAAGTGAGCGCCTCGCTCAATCCCAGCTGGCGAATCACAGACAATGTAATCAAATGTTTCTGAGAGCTCGTTAAGAATTCTCTCTACCCCATCCTGCGTTAGAGCGTCTTTATCCCTAGTCTGAGATGCAGGGAGAATGAATAAGTTTTCACATCGTTTGTCTTTGATCAGAGCCTGATTTAGTGTGGCTTCTTTATTAATAACATTCACAAAATCGTAAACAACTCGGCGCTCACAGCCCATAATAAGATCGAGATTTCTTAATCCGATATCAAAATCGATCACAACCGTTCGATTTCCTCTCAGCGCTAGACCCATCGAGATGGCCGCACTGGTAGTCGTTTTTCCGACGCCACCTTTGCCTGATGTTACAACGATAATTCTTGCCACGAAGTTTCTCCCGATTCAGAAAACTATTGTTAGAGTTGCTCAATAATCAGCGCATCGTCCTTGAGAAGGATCTGGACGAGTTTCCCTTTGAATGATTCGTCCTCACTTTCGCTGGTCCTGTAATGGCCACCTATTGCAACGAGCTGAGCTTGAAGGTCGGTACAAAATATTCGGGCTTCAAGATTTCCTTGAACCCCAGCCAAAGCACGACCTTTCAGAGAGCCATAAACATGGATGTTTCCATCCGCCATAATTTCAGCGCCCGGACTAACCTGAGCCATAACAATTAAATCCCCCCCAACTGCATAAACTCTCTGACCAGATCTCACTGGTTGGTCAATTACTTTGGTTGAAGTAACCGCTGGTTGTCTTGGCGGTGGCACAGATCTTCTGTTAGCACCTGCTGTTTGATTCACTTGAGGCTCACCCTTCACCTCTGCCAGAACAGCTAATTTAAGGGCCTGAGCATCGGCTTGTTGCTCTGGGTTGCCGCCACGCATTCCAACTGGAACAAGAGAAACGGCGTGAACAATATTTAACAGTTCACCGAACTCCAAACCCTTCTTTAAGGGCTCATCAAGTTCGCATAGATCAATAATGATGGGAGCATTCCTGAAAAACTCCGGCGCTTTACCGAGCTTAAGATCAAGATGCTGCTTGATCTCTGCAAGATCCGTGGTCAGAACTTTCAGAATAGGTAGGGTGATTGAACCTGATTTCAGTTCAATCCCTACAGAAGGCTTTTTTTGAGGAGGTAGGTTATTGGCCATTCAACGCCATGCTTTGAAGTGTTTGTTTAGACATTCTAACATCCGCAAAGCATAACGGTATGGAAGATTGTATATCGATGGCTGGGACTAAACTGTTCGTTTAACCCATACATCTCATGCAGGGTTAAGGGGTGGAACACCGAGTTTCACCCCAATAAGTTACTTGGTGGTTGTTTTTGGGTACCCATCCACGCCCTGAAGATCAAGATCCATTTGCTTCTCTAACTCTTCATCCGGCGGAGGATTACCGTCATTAATTAGGTATGTCCTTTGCTGCTGATAAGCATTACGGATGAACTCGTAACGATCAACTGAGGCCTCATCCATGATTTTGGAGGCACTCAGCAAGTCAGCCCTTTGATCAACAATACGAAGGGATCCCGAGGCGTAGGGAACCGCCATGGGCGTTATATAGTTGATAGGGTTAGAGAACAAGTCCCCAGCGTAGCCAACTAGGCCTCTAGGTGAGCCTGGTCCGATAACAGGTAGTACGAGGTAAGGTCCTGATGGAATTCCCCACTTACCAAGAGTTTGATCGAAATCTTCGTCATGTTTTGGTAGGTTCATCTTGCTGGCAACATCCACAAATCCGACCATTCCGATTGTGGTATTGACCATTAAGCGTCCGAAATCCTGTCCTGTTTGCAGTAACTTAAATTGCAAAAGATCATTCGCAATGACGCCAACATCTGAGACATTGCTATAGAAGTTGGTTACACCCTTATCAATTATGTTGGGTGTTACCGTTTTGTAACCCTTTCCAATAGGCTTAAATAAGTAGTCATCCAAACCATCATTGAACTTCTGTGCACCCCGGTTCCACCCTTCTAGGGGATCTCTTGGGTCATCTCTTTTTACTTCGTCGGAGGCACAGCCTCCAAGCAAGATTAGAAGCCCGAGACAGCATGTCTTAATCAGACTTTCTATGGTTATGGATTTCATCTTCATTCTCTGCGCAACCTAGTTGGAAAACGGCCCGTAGAGCCGCTTGAGCTCCGCAAAAAATAGCGGAAGCCCCATTTATATTATTATCATGCCCTAAATATAATAGGGTTCTTGATCATAGTCGAGTAAAAAATAGCGCAACTTATGAATAAACAGGATAGGTCAGTCATTGCTCGACGCTTTAGGGGGTACTTGCCCGTCATCATTGATATTGAAACGGCCGGTTTCAATCCGGCTAAAAATGCCATTCTTGAAATCGCAGCCGTCATCACGGCTATGGACGAGAATGGTGATCTAGTCCCCACGGATACGCATGCCTGTCATATAAGACCCTTTGAGGGCTCTATTCTAGACCCTGCCGCACTGAGCTTTAACAAAATCGATCCTTTTCATCCTTTCCGTATCGACCATGAAGAAAAAGAGGCGCTACAAAAAATCTTTCAACCGATTCGAACGGCTGTCCGAGATCAAGGATGCACAAGAGCCATTCTTGTGGGGCATAATCCAGCTTTTGATATTGGATTCCTCAATGCGGCTGTCGAGCGATCGGGGGTAAAGAAAAATCCGTTCCATCCATTTAGTACATTTGACACGGCGACTTTGGCGGGTCTTGTTTATGGTCAAACTGTCCTCGCTAAAGCTGCTTTAGCGGCTGGAATGGAGTGGGATAATGTTCAAGCACATTCCGCTGTTTACGATGCAGAACAAACTTCTCGCCTTTTCTGTGCCATTGTTAATCTTTGGCGCTCACTTTCGTGCGATCAGCGAGGGCTTCCCGCAGGAAACAGCGGCCCGTAAATTGCAGTCAATTCACTAAGCGGGTTTATCGACAACCTTTTGTAAGGCCTTTTGAAGTTCACCTTGTTGGAAAAGGTCCATCATAATGTCACATCCGCCTACAAGCTCACCACCTATATACAGTTGAGGATAGGTGGGCCAGTTAGAGTACCTCTTAAGCTCTTCCCGCACCTCTGGGTCTTCGAAGATGTTGATATGGGCAAAAGGGACGCCACACTGGTGCAAAATTTGTACAGCACGCCCAGAAAACCCACATTGTGGGAATTCGGGGGTGCCCTTCATGTAGAGGATGACGGGATTTTCTGAAAGTTGTTGTTTAATGCGGTTCAAGGTATCCATGCGTTATCTCTATAAATGTGTACCGGGTAATAACCCAGTAAATTTATCAGAATTCGTTAGTCGTGTGGAGAGGTGTAGCGCCTAAGCAGATTGTGAGCCCACCATCGGCTAACTTCCCGGTTTGTTTTTTAAGGATGTCAGAGATCTAACACGTTCAACTTTAATTGATATAAGGTAATGTCAAATGCATACAATTACACTCATACCCGGTGACGGGATCGGCCCTTCTATTGTTGAATCCACCGTTAAGGTAATAGAGGCCGCCGGCGTTTCTATCAATTGGGATACCCAACTTGCTGGGATGGCCGCCGTTGACAAACACGCCAACCCTCTACCGGATGCAACTCTCGAGTCCATTAGAAAGAATAGGCTTTGTTTAAAGGGCCCTCTAACGACACCTGTAGGTGGGGGGTATCGTAGTGTGAACGTTACATTGCGTCAGGCTTTTAATCTGTATGCAAATGTAAGGCCGGCTGTGTCTTTTGAGGGCACGGATACCATTTTTAAAAACGTCGATTTGATGACCATTCGTGAAAACACTGAAGGTTTGTACGCAGGGATTGAGCATTTCATTAAGGTTGATGAAGAAAAGATCGGCGCCGAAAGTATTGCTATCGTTACTCGAAAGGGTTCTGAGCGAATTATTCGATATGCGTTTGAATATGCGCGTAACGCACAGAGAAAGAAAGTAACCCTTGTTCATAAGGCCAATATTCTCAAGTGTACCTCGGGGCTTTTTCTAGAGATCGGACGTGAAATCGCTAAAGAATATCCTGAGATCGAGTTTGATGACCGTATTATCGATGCATGCTGTATGCAGCTTGTCATGAAGCCTGAGCAGTTTGATGTGATCGTCACCACCAATTTATTTGGTGACATCTTATCTGACCTCGCGGCTGGTTTGATCGGTGGGCTTGGTTTAACTGCGGGCGCTAACATTGGTGTCGATGCTGCGATTTTTGAGGCGGTTCATGGCAGCGCTCCTGATATTGCGGACAAAGGTATCGCTAACCCAACCGCAACCATTCTGGCTGGGGTTATGATGTTAGACCATATTGGCGAGTTAGAAGCGGCTAGAAAGATAGCCCGTGCCGTTAGGGATGTTATTCGTGAAGGTAAATACGTAACCCCTGATCTTAAGAAGGGGTCCCAATTTGGCACGAAGGATATTACGGCTGCGATTATTTCCAAGCTGTAAGAATGATCTTCATTGGGTGATGGAAGAGTAATGGTGTTGCCAAGTTCATTGGGGCACGCTAAACTCCCCCGCTCTTCCGTCCCCATCGTCTAGCGGTCTAGGACTCCGCCCTCTCACGGCGGCAACAGGGGTTCGAACCCCCTTGGGGACGCCATAATATCCCTCCATTATTTGGGATTTGTAACGAAGGTCCTGTCTGAGATATCGGGTTTGATGCCCAACCCCTTAAACCGCTATGGATCTTTTCAAGGTGTCGTCTTGTTTCACGTGGAACGGCCTCTGAGCGAAGGGTCGATAAGTCGCGCCTAAAAGATTGCTGCGGCACGTGATTAGACGGCTACATCGGCGGAAATGTGGGGGTGTGGGTCGTACCCTATCAGCTCAAGATCTTCGATCCTATAGTCAAATAGACTATCAGGCTTCCTGGATATCTCCAGTTTAGGAAGAGGCTTTGGTGTTCGTTCGATCTGAGTTTTTGCTTGATCTACATGATTCATGTACAGGTGAACGTCACAGCCAAACCATATGGCCTCCCCAGGTTCTAAGCCGGTTTGCTGGGCAAGAAGATGAATCAGCAGAGCGAGATTAGCGATATTCCATCCAAGGCCTAAATAAGCGTCAGCGGAGCGTTGCATTAGGGCGCCAGATAACTTTCCTGAGTTAGGGGAAACAAAAAACTGATAGGTTTTGTGGCATGGTGGAAGTGCCATTTCGTCCAGGTCGGATACATTCCAACCTTCAAATAAGAGTCTGCGCGATGTTGGGTTATTTTTTAGCCCCTCTAAAAGCTCGGCTATTTGGTCGATGCTCCGTCCATCATGGCCGCGCCAGCTTCGCCACTGCGCACCGTAAACCGGCCCCAAATCTCCCCACTTTAAAGCAAACGAATCATCGCTCAGTATGCGGGACTCGAAGTCTTCCTGTGAGATGGATGACCCAGTGAGGGTGCGGTAATTCTTTAATGGCCAATCAGTCCATATTCGGACGTTTTGTTGCAGGAGTTCTCGAATGTTTCGTCCACCAGAAAGCATCCAAAGCATTTCTTTGAAAGCGGTTTTCCAGAATATTCTTTTGGTTGTTATGATAGGGAATCCATCCTCTAGATTAAATCTCATGCTACAGCCAAATAATGCTTTCGTGCCCACCGAAGTGCGATCAACTCGAATGTCACCAAACTCTAGGAGATTTTTTAGAAGATTAAGATATTGGGTTTCTGGGTGTTGAGTCATGAGTTAGGCTCGTGATTTGACCTTCGTATATGCGTTTATCAGGATCCATAGCCCAGCAAGAATCATTGGGATGGATAGGCTCATTCCCATGGTGAGCCAGTCAAAGGCGAGATAGCCAATGTGTGCGTCGGGAAGGCGGAGGAACTCAACGGCGAACCTGAACAGCCCATACAAAAGAAGAAACATGCCGCTGATTGCCGTTCTGGGTGGGTTGGTTCGTCTGTACCAATGTAATACCAGAAAAAGAACGACCCCTTCTAATATAGCTTCATATAGTTGTGTGGGGTGTCGTAGTTCGGGCCCGGCATTTGGAAATGCCATGGCCCACCAGACATCTGTAGGTTTCCCCCAAAGCTCGCCGTTAATAAAATTGCCAATACGGCCGGTGAATAACCCTAAAGGTACATACGGTCCTATGAAGTCGGTTACATCAGAGAACTTGGCGTTTACTTGTCTAGCAAATACCCACATACCAGAGAATGCACCAATCATTCCCCCGTGAAAAGACATCCCGCCCTCCCAAACCCTCAATATTAATGTGGGGTCATTTACGAAGGCAGAGAAGTTATAAAAAAGAATATAGCCTAATCTTCCTCCTATCATGAGGCCCAATGCACAGTAGAATATAAGGTCTTCGATTTGCCCCGTGGTCCATGGGAAACCCGGCTCCTTAGTCCTTGATCGAGCCAGCACCCAGGCGCCGGCTATGCCAATAATGTACATGAGGCCGTACCAATGTACTTTTAGAGGGCCTAAGCTCAGTGCTACGGGGTCAATATTTGGGAAGGTTAGCATTCTCGACTCGATGGCTAGTTTTTATGGTTTATGTTTTGCTGGGCCAACCGGCAGGCATATCGCGTAGAGTGGAGAACGTCGCTCGCGAATAACCGCATTAAACGTTCAAACTATAGCATGACATCATAAGTTATCCGGTGTCATATCTTTAATTCTATTAGGTTCCTTTGTTACATATGGCCGGACTGAAAGATCAATTATTAAAGGCGGGCTTGGTGAATGAAAAGCAAATCAAGAAGGCCCAGAGAGAAAAGCATAAAGAGCAAAAAAATGGGTCAACCGGTCGTTACAATTCCACCGATATGACTTATCAGGCTCAGTTGAGAGAAAAAGCTGAGCGCGATAGGGGTCTTAACCAAAAGCTCAAGTACGAGGCTGATTTGCGGGCTCAGACTGCACAGGTTAAACAGCTGATTATGTCTAATCGTTTGCTCCTTGAGCCGGGGGAAGAGGTGTTCAGTTTTTTGGATGCAGACACCGTTAAATCAATAAAGAGCTCTGCCTCTTTTCGCCGCCGTTTAGTTCGAGGTCTGATCGGGATTGTTAGGTTTGAAGGGAAGTATGAAATTGTTCCACGTGAAACGGCAGAAAAAGTTAAAGGACTGATGCCCTCGATGCTGATTGTTTTGAATGACTTTGAGATGACCGTCAAAGCAGCTCAAGATGATGATGAGGAAGATCCTTATAAAGAGTTTGTGGTGCCTGATGACCTGCTTTGGTAACGCAGCGTTTTTGAGATCAAACCCAATCAATATTTGTTAACCATTGCGAAGGTATTTTGTTTGTGAAAATTACTCTAATTGTGGCGATGAGTGAAAGCAATGTAATAGGTATGGGAAACAAGATGCCCTGGCATCTTTCAGAGGATCTGAAGCGATTCAAAGAGATTACTATGGGTAAGCCTTTAGTGATGGGCAGGAAAACGCACGAGTCTATAGGACGTCCTTTACCTGGTCGTTGGAATATTGTGTTAAGCCGGGATGCTGGATACCATGCGAACGGTTGTACGGTTCTTTCTGGGCTGGATGAAGCCTTGCGCGTTGCAAAGGACAGGAATGAGGCTGAGGTAATGATCATCGGTGGCGCTACGCTGTACGAGCAAACGATTGAGCATGCAGACCTTATCCACCTTACGCTCATCCAATATAAGTTTGATGGGGATACATTTTTCCCAAACATTGATAAAGACGTTTGGACCGTTAGTGACCAGACTGAGATTAAAACAGACCCCGCGAATGCTCTGAAATACTCATACATAACCCTAGAAAGAAGTCAGAAAGGGGGGCAGCTTGAGTTGGCCGCCCCTAGAGCGAATGTTTAGAGGTGATATTGATCAGGTAGCCAGCCCCGATTTACACAGTCTCTAAAGCACCAAGCAGGGGTTGTTTCAGTTTTATAACTCCAGAAAAACCAACCTAAATATTTCTCGTAGGTCATGAGTTGAGCTGAACCGTATGACCGGTAAGCAACATCCTCTTGGAAACTATCCATGGTTTCTAGTGCATGGTTATAAGGGCCCTCAGCCCAAAGAGAAACAACCTTAAGATCTAAACCAAGGCTCCATTCCCCAACATAGGCCGGGATACCAAGGTTTAGATTGATGTCGTCCGCCTCTTGTTTCCACGGTCCAACGGTCTTATTGATGTGGGCGTAGATATCGGAATCAATATCAGAACGTTCGAAGCATTGGTATCTGTGGATGTCGTAGACTACATTACTAAAAAGGGGTGGAGTCATGAAGCCCTGATACTCAGTCCATGACCTGAATCCGTCATGAAACACTACGGTTACGGATTCGGGTGAACAGTATTTTCGGATGCGTTCGTAACCATCTTGGTTATATTGTCTAAGGAGTTCCGTCGGAACATCCCATCTAGGCTCGTTTAAAACTTCAATACCATGAAGGGCTTTCCGTCCAGCATAACGTTCGGCCAGTCTTTCGAGGATTTCGAGTGAAAAAGCAATGTATTCAGGGTTTTTATGCCAGTCAACGACTTCCATGATGCCACCGTTATCAAAGCCATTCTGGCAGCCTGGTGCGGCATGGAAATCGAGCAATATAAGTAGGCCGTGTTTTTCAGCCCAGTCAAAAGCCAAATCAAGGATCGCTAAGCCTCCTTCGACGAAAGGGTATCGGCTGCCTTCGTACTTGTCATGGTAGGGGTAAGGAGGTCCGAAAAGCCAATGACCCACAGGGATTCTTACGCAGTTTAAGCCGCGTTGCGCAATCCATATGAAATCGTCTTCTGTAATGAATGTTTCCCAATGATGACGAAGCTTTTTTTCTGCCTGTTTACCTAACTCGACACAGAAACCGGTTTCATCTCTGGCTTTTAGACCATCAAACAAGCTTGGTTTCATCCACTTCTCTAGAAGTAGCCAGCCTCCTAAGTTAACGCCACGGACCTTTTTGCTGATTCCATCGGGGGATTGATTAGACATAATGCCCTCCATTCTTGTTTTGCTGCCAAGTCAACGTAGCATCGGGAATATGAGACGTCAAATTTATCCACTAAAAAGGCAACTCAGGAAGATATTCGGGACCAAACACCAGACTTACCACCGGATTTCTCTATGAGCCTAACGCCACTGATAATCATGCCTTTATCAATCGATTTACACATATCATAGATCGTAATAAGGGCCATCTGAACGGCGAGTAAGGCTTCCATTTCAACCCCAGTTTGGCCCACTGTCTTCGCTTTCGCTACACAATGAATACTGTTTTGTTGAGTCTGAGGTTCAAATTGAATGCTCACATGGGAGAGAGAGACGGAATGACATAATGGGATAAGTTCAGATGTTTTCTTACTTGCCATGATGCCGGCTATCCGAGCAACACCCAGTACGTCACCTTTCTTGTGGGTTCCTAATACCACCATGTCTAAGGCTTCATGTGATAACTCAATGTAGCCTTCGGCAATGGCCAGACGTTCGGTCAACGCTTTACTGCCGACGTCTACCATGTGCGCGGCCCCGGTATCATCGAAGTGCGTGAGTTTATTCATAAGGAACTCTCTCGAATGGGGGGGAAGGCCTATTAGATTAGCCCCTTAATCAGTTGGCTAACCAATTCTGGCCCTCGATAAATAAAGCCCGAGTAAACCTGAACTAGAGATGCCCCAACGTCAAGCTTTTGTTGCGCGCCCTCTAGATCCAGGATCCCTCCGCAAGCAATGATAGGTACGGTCTGATTTGTATAGCGCGATATGAGTTTGACTGCCTCGGTAGATTGTTGAAAAACGGGTCGCCCACTCATACCGCCGCTCTCATTGCCGTAACGGTATGTGTCAACACCTATGCGGGATGATGTTGTATTGGTCGCAATGATCCCGTCAAAATCATTGGAAATGATGGCATCGGAAATAAATTCGATTTCTGATGCCTTCAGATCTGGAGCAATCTTGAGTACCAAAGGAACATGCCTCTGCTGTTCCGTTGAGAGAATCAGTCTTTCCGCGGCAAGTCCTTTCAGTAATTGGTTTAGGTGGTCGCTGTTTTGAAGTGATCGAAGTCCGGGCGTGTTAGGGGATGAGATATTGATGGTTACATAAGAGGCATAGGAATAAACCTTACGAAGGCAGGTAAGGTAATCAGAAAGCGCATCTTCAACGGGCGTGTCTTTGTTTTTTCCGATGTTAATTCCAAGAATCCCAGAGTAGCGACTGTTGCTAACATTCTGTATGAGAGCATCAACACCGTTATTGTTAAATCCCATCCTATTGATAATCGCTTGAGCTTCAGGGATCCGGAAAAGTCTTGGTTTAGGGTTTCCAGGTTGAGCTTTTGGGGTAACGGTCCCGATCTCTAAGAAGCCAAAACCAAGGCTCGATAAACCATCGATATACTCTCCATTCTTGTCGAGGCCAGCAGCTAAACCAACACGGTTAGGAAAAGACATCCCCATTACTTTAGTTGGACGCCCTACCTTGTGTGTCTGCAGGGGGTTCATGGGGCCAAGTTTGGCTAGTACGCTCAAACTTTTAAGTGATAGATCGTGGGAAACTTCAGGATCTAAAGAAAAAAGAATCGAACATAGCGCGCGGTAAAGCATATGTTGCCTATTTAAAAAGTGTGGGCGGACGATCCTGGTTTCATCTTTTGTACGATGGAATCAAGCGCTTCTGGATCAAGATTAGACGTTCGAGTTCCACCACATAATGCTCCGCGAAATCCAAGATAATCGGGATTCAAGGCTTTTAGCTGGGGTATATCACAACATCGTAATGAGCCGGCTAAGCCAGAGATAAGGTTCAATTCGGTAGTAAGTTGAACAAAGGTTCTAAGGAAATCAGCATCAAGAATTTGGGTAAGGGGTCCTTTGCTTTTATCGCTCGTATCTAACATTGCACCGACAAAACCGGCTTCGCGGATATTTTGTAGTGTATCGAGATGGAAGGGCAGATCTGCAAAAAGAACAGCGACCAGCTTATGACCCGACTGTGTGAGCGGTTTTAAATCGTTGAAGACTTTTGACCAGTCCCCATTGGAAAAAAACCCGATTTTTATGAAATCAACGCCTGTATCCGCCATAGAATCAACTGCCTTCGATATAAGTTCACCCTTCATAGGCAGATCGCCAATCGTGGCGCTGATCGTTTTAATATGACCGATCTCATCAACAATTGTACTTACAAGATTTAAGTGCAGTGCGCCTAGGGCGCCTGCTTTTGGGTCCTTCAGATCGACAATATCGATGTCTCGCTTTGAAACTTCAATAGCCTCAGCTAAGTTGGAGACACTCGCTAGCATCTTAGTCACTTATGGTCTCCGTTCAAGGCGGAGCCCAGTTCAGATTGGACGCGCTCTAATAGCCAAGCCCAGGCCTGAAGCTCATTGGGCCCACCGGTTTTTTTGAGACCAATGGCCAAGTACTCCAATTCCATTTTTATTTTCTCAGCGGGAAGCATGTCCAGTCGGCTTACAAGGATAGCCGCTTCAACAACAGAGAACTGTGCGCGATTGAATCCTTTAAACCCAACGTGGGTCTCGCTATGTACAACACGAAAAAACAATTTAGGCCGAGTGTCATGAGGTTCTATTCGAACCAATTTAGCCTCTGTGTGAGTTAGGGCAGATTCAATACGAAGCCCACTAATCATATGGGTGGGAACCAGGTTCCAGCACTCACGATTGGTAAGACAGGCAGCAAAAATCCTGACGTCATCACAAAAATTGAGGACGGCCAGTCCTGTAGCTTCGATATTCTCTAATGTTTTAGATGGCTTGAATGGCATGATGATGATTTCATCTCCATGCATAAGGACCCCCATAGGGGCAACGTGTGGTGTTCCAGACCCCGAAAGGGTGGTGACTACAACTTCGTGAATCATTTAAGGGCTCTTATCTCGGGGCTTGGGTGAGGACGTACATTATTGAGATGATTTTTTCATGGTTGAACCACTCGGTTTATAGTTGTGTGGATCAATTTTTAGATGATCGGGTTCATTGGTCTGGCAACCCCATTTAAGGGGCTGATCCTGAACATAGCGCTTGCCTAGTTGGGAAGCAATTTGAGCTCTGGCTAATTCGACTCCCAAGTAAAATGCGTGCCCACCGTCTTTCTCTACACCCAAGTTTGGAAAAAGCTCAAAGGGGTCTTGTGAACAATAGAGACCATCGCGATTAAAGATATGTATACCTTCTTTTGTCGAAAGAATCCGAAAGCTTGGATCCTTAATAGCGGCCTGAAGCTCTCTGATCTCATCCATTGTTAAGGGAAAAGGAGCGCGCTCATGAAGAGCCATAAGGCCATCATCTATATGTTTCGGTAGGCGGTTCAGTTCTCTTGATGCAAACATGATGCGACGGGCGAGATCTGCTTCTTTGATGGCTCTCTTGGCGTGCTGACTGACTTGTGTTGCAAGAATGTTTGTGATGCCTAATTCAGAGCAAATCCCGAGTAAAGTGGCATTTATTCCAGCTGTGTCACAATGGGTAAGCTCAGTAAGGTTGCCCACCCCCATCATGATTTCAATATCGGGGTGACGCGCCCTCACTTGATGATAACGAACTATCGAATTGGTGAGCCCAAAGTGAATGGGATCTAAGATGGGATCAACAATGAAAGACCGTTTTTTCTCGGATAAGATACTTATCGACCGATCGAGAGAGGCAAGATCGGCATGAGATTCGGGTATTAAGATAGGTGTAGAGGATACTTCATCAGCAATCCAAAGGGTTTCCTCATGAAGACTGAGAAGGTAATCTGCGCCAGCCCGTCCTCCAGCTAGTAGGTCTTGGTGATCCAAAGAATCAACGCTGACAAGAAAGCCCTCGGATTTCAACGCATTTACGGCATCGATCAAGTGAGGAAATGGCGTTGAAGGGAGGCATCCAAGATCAATGACATCGGCTCCATCCTCCCTGAAAGTACGGGCACGCTCCAGGATACCTGATATGCTCAGTTGGGGGGCATCAACAATCTCAGCAAATATTTTAAGCTCGTACCGATTGAGATCGGGCTTCCGTGATACTTTGCCAAAGAATTCAGGAAGATCATGAAGCTCTTCTGGGCCACGCTCTACTGGAAGACCCAAGTCTTTAGAAAGAGCGTCAAGATCTCCTCGGCATCGGCCTGGGACTAGGATTCGATTTGCTCCGTGGGTGTCGGTCAATCGCCTACGGATCATGTCGGCAGTCATGAGTGCTGCAACCGTCAACCCTAACTGAAGTACCGTATAGGTAAAATCAGCCTCCATCTCATCGAGCGTTCGGCGAAGCTGTTTCTCTGCGAGCTTACCGGTAAGAAAAAGAATATGCTCGGACATATGAAGCGGAAATGGGGCCGTCGCTGGGTGGGGTTTTGATTATATCAGCGAAGGAGGCTCATATAAGTTCAAGGCCTCCTCCACCTTCCAGTCTGGTAACAGACGCGGAACCTTTCGTTAATGGCGAAAGGTCATCAAGCCAGCTCTATAAACCCCAAGGTTTTGAATCAAACATCCAGATTAGATACCTCAAGCGCATTCTTTTCGATAAAGTCACGTCGAGGCTCAACTTGATCACCCATTAACGTGGTGAACATCTCGTCAGCAGCAATGGCGTCCTCAATTCGTACTTGAAGTAAGCGTCGACTATTTGAATCCAACGTTGTTTCAAACAGCTGATCTGGGTTCATTTCACCCAGGCCTTTGTAGCGCTGAATATGCTGACCTCGCTTCGCTTCGGACATCATCCAATCGAATGCCTGTCGGAAGTTCTTTACCTTTTCGCGACGTTCATCAGCGATGACGTAAGCATCATCGCCAAAAAGCCCATCCGTTGTTTTAGCAAAAGAACCCAGTCTCCTAAAGTCAACCGAATTAAAGAAACTAGCCGAGAGCTCAAAGCGTTTATAAACACCATGAAGACGTTTGGTAACTAAGGCGCGAAGCCCCTCGTTTTGTTCTCCAAACAGAGGCTCAATTGTGAAAGAGGCTCCTTTATCCATTTGGTTTAGCCAACAGGTGAAGCTCTCAAGCCACGGCTTCGCTCTTGTTTCATCTCCAAGAATGGTTGGATCTTCAAGAGGAAATTCAGTCAATGCTTTTAAGAGGGTTTCATCATAACGATGTCCCAGTCGGCTGATTATGGCGTCAACCACCAAGTAATCTCTGGCCAGTTGCTCAAGGCCTGGGCCTTGTATTGGGGGGGCGGCTTCGGTTGGATGCAATCGGGTTTTTTCTAAAGCCAGCTGAAGAAGATAGTTATTCAGCTCACTATCGTCTTTAACGTACTGTTCTTGCTTGCCTTTTTTGACCTTATACAAGGGTGGTTGTGCAATGTAGATGTAACCACGCTCAATGAGTTCGGGCATTTGCCGGTAAAAGAAGGTTAACAACAGTGTACGAATATGCGAGCCGTCTACGTCAGCATCAGTCATGATGATGATGCGGTGATATCTAAGCTTATCTGGATCGTACTCTTCCCGACCAATACCGCAGCCCATAGCCGTGATCAGCGTTCCAACTTCCTCAGAAGAAATCATACGATCAAATCGGGCGCGTTCGACGTTCAGGATTTTGCCCTTGAGCGGAAGAATGGCCTGAGTTCTTCGGTCACGGCCTTGCTTTGCTGATCCGCCAGCAGAGTCACCTTCCACGATGAAGAGTTCGGACAGCGCCGGATCCTTTTCTTGGCAATCGGCAAGCTTGCCTGGCAGGCCAGCAATATCTAATGCCGTTTTGCGCCGGGTCATTTCTCTAGCTTTTCGAGCGGCCTCTCGAGCACGGGCCGCATCAATCATCTTGTTGGCAATTAACTTGGCAACAGACGGGTTTTCAAGCATAAATTCTTGAAACTTTTCGGTCATAGCCGATTCGACAACGGGCTTTACTTCGGAGGAAACCAGCTTATCTTTGGTTTGAGATGAGAATTTCGGATCTGGAACTTTGACGGAAAGAATAGCCGTTAGCCCTTCCCGAGCATCATCCCCAGACGTATCCACTTTATGCTTTTTTTGTAAAGCCTGTTCTTCAATATATTGATTGAGGGTTCGGGTCAGCGCACCTCTAAATCCGGCGAGATGGGTGCCACCATCTCGCTGTGGGATGTTGTTGGTAAAACAGTAAATGTTTTCTTGGTAGGAGTCATTCCATTGAAGGGCGGCTTCAACGGTAATGCCGTCTTTCTCTGTCTGAAAATAGAAGACATTGTCGAATAACGGTGTTTTGTTTTTATTGAGGTGTTCAACGAATGCTTTTATACCACCCTCGAATTCAAAAACATCCTGTTTCTCGCTTCTTTCATCCTTTAGAGTAATTCTAACGCCAGAATTTAGGAAAGATAATTCACGAAGCCGCTTTGACAAGATCTCGTAATGAAACTCGATGTTGCTAAATGTTTCGGCGCTGGGTCTAAAGTGAATGATGGAGCCAGTGCGGTCCGTTGGGCCGATTTCGGCCAAGGGGGCTTGAGGAACTCCAAAAAGGTAGAGCTGATGATACTTCTTTCCGCCTTTATGAATTTCAAGGGTTAAGGACTCAGAGAGTGCATTAACAACGGAGACACCCACCCCATGAAGGCCTCCCGATACTTTGTAAGAGTTGTCATCAAACTTCCCCCCAGCGTGCAGCACGGTCATGATAACTTCAGCTGCAGATCTCCCCTCTTCTTGGTGAATGTCGACGGGTATACCACGCCCATCATCCCCAACAGTGATGGATTCGTCTGAATGGATGGTGACTTGAACGTTCTTGCAGTATCCAGCAAGAGCCTCGTCAATGGCGTTATCGACAACCTCGAAGACCATATGGTGAAGGCCTGTTCCATCATCCGTATCGCCAATGTACATACCTGGACGTTTTCTTACGGCATCAAGACCTTTAAGGACCTTGATAGAGGAGCTATCGTATTCGGAAGCGATTTGGTTCGTACTCATTTTACAGTTTTGCCTGCGTTATCCTGCCTTTTTCGACCATGAAGACGGTCTCATTTCCATTCATCCCTTGCTCGATGGTTTTGAGGTCCGTAGCAGTAATAAAATACTGGGTTATACGGTCCTTAAGCAGATCAAGGAGGGTGTTTTTGTTGGTATCGTCCAGCTCAGAGGCAACGTCATCTATCAAAACACATCCAGAAGATCCTACCTGTTCTTCCATGACATGCGACTGAGATAGTAGGAGGGCGTATACCAACACCTTCATCTGCCCACGTGATAAATAAGCTTTCACCGGTTTGCCATTAAGGTGAATTGAGAAATCCCCCTTATGTGGGCCGGACTGGGTATGCCCTTGCCGAAGATCCGAACCGAGATCACGTTCGAGGATAGTCGAGAGGGGACGCGATGTGTCCCATCCCGGTTGAACCCGCAAATCAAAGTTTGGATCGGAAAAGAATCGTTGCCCTATATTCTGGAACAAAGGTCTAAGTCGCTCTACATAACGAGAGCGTGCATTTGCGATCATTATACCGTACCGCGAAAGTTCATGGTTCCACGGCGTTAATTCCTTCGTTCGACCGTGTCTTAAGAGGCTGTTTCTCTGGTTAAGTGCTTTGGTATAACGTCGCCATTGATCGAGATATGAGGGATCCTGATGGAAGGCCCCGAAGTCCAGAAACTGTCGTCGGAGTTTAGGTGGTCCTTCCATAAGAGCAATGCCCGCCGGTTGTATCACGAGTAAGGGAAAAGTCCTAAATAGTTCGGAGCTTGAAGTTAGCGTTTTTCCGTCCAAATGAATCTCTCGCTTTGACCTTGAGATTCGAATGCCGATGGGCACTGAACGGATGTCATCGCCTCGTACTCGGCCCGCAATGGTTAGCTCGGCCTCTCCGGTTTGGATCAGATGACTAATGTGGGACGTTCTGAATGACCTCGCGCGACCCAGTAAGCAAATCGCTTCAAGCAGTGATGATTTTCCGCTGGCATTCGGCCCAACTATATAATTGAGCCCGGCGGAAGGTTCCAGCGTGAGTGGTTCGAGGTTTCGGAAACCGTTGGCATTGAATCTTATGAGGCTCACAGACGCATCGGCATAACGATGAATTTGAAGCGGTTGTCGATCGCATCTTCGATTAGACAACTATTTGCGGCCTCTGTAAAAGAAAGCCGAACTGTTTCGGAGTCGATGTTGTTAACAGCGTCTATCAGGTAGGCCGCATTAAATCCTACAGAAATCCCGCTACCATTGATTTTAACCGTCAAACGCTCTTCCGCTTCCTCGTGCTCTGGATTCTGGGCTTTAATCGCCATGAGTCCGCTGGCATCAACATCGACACTAATACTTTTGTACTTTTCATTGGATAGAACGGATACTCGGGTCAACGCGCTCTTGAGGGTATCTTTATCGATCGTGTAGATGCGGTTGAGTTCTTTAGGCATAACGCGCTGGAAATCAGGGAATTTACCCTCCACCAGTTTTGCTGAGAAGCTTACGGCACCTAGGTTAATTCGAACGGTATTGGGTGCTATCTGGAGAAGAACGCTGTCGTCAGCATCACTAAGAAGTCTGGCCAGCTCTAAAACGCCCTTTCTTGGGATGATGATCTGTCGATTCGATGGTGAGACCGCTGGAATCGATTCTTGGAACACGGCGAGTCTATGGCCATCGGAAGAAACGGTTCTTAAGGCGGCGCCATCAAGATCAAGCAATATGCCATTTAGATAATAACGCACGTCTTGCTGAGCCATGGCAAAAGTGGTTTTGTTTAAAGCTGCACGCAATAAGTCACTAGGGACTGAAACTTCTAACTCGGTTGCCCCGTTATCAAACGCTGGGTAATTCTCGACGGGTAGTGTAGTCAAGTTGAAGCGGCTTCCTCCGCAACGAATACTGAAACGATCTTCGCTAATGTCAACGTTTACCAAGCTTCTTTCAGGAAGAAGGCGGAAAATATCCAGCAGTTTTCGCGCCGGTACGGTCACTTCGACGCTTTCGTTAGTGTCAATGGGTCCACGCGTTATCAACTGTACTTCGAGATCGGTGCCGGTAAGCTCAATTTGTCCTTCTTTGATTCTCAAAAGGACATTAGAGAGAATCGGTAGAGTTTGGCGTTTCTCAATGACGCCGATCACCTGCTGAAGTGGTGCCAGTAATGTTTCGCGCGCGATGGTGAATTTCATGTAGAGGTCCTTCAGGTTGTGAGCTGTTGGAAGCGGTGCTTAAGCGGAAAGAGTCCGCATGAGGTTATTGTAATCTTCCGCGAATTTGTTATCGCTTTCTTTTAGCTCTTTTACTTTGCGGCAGGCGTGCAAGACTGTTGTATGATCGCGTCCCCCAAACATTTGGCCAATTTCAGGAAGGCTATGGTTCGTCAGCTCTTTTGAAAGAGCCATAGCCGCTTGTCGCGGTCGTGTTACCGATCTCGACCGCTTGGCCGATAAAAGGTCTGAGACTCTGATTTTAAAGTATTCAGCAACCGTTTTTTGGATATTTTCTACGTTAACCAGCCTGTCCTGAAGTGCAATGAGGTCACGTAGCGCATCTTTTGCGAACTCAAGCGTAATGGGTTTTCCTGTGAAGTGAGCGTTCGCAATGACCCTCCTTAGAGCCCCTTCGAGCTCTCGAACATTAGACCGCATTCGTTTACCAATAAAAAATGCAACCTCATCAGGCAAATGAACGCCATTTCCCGCCGCTTTACTCATTAAGATGGCTACTCGAGTTTCTAGATCGGGTGGCTCAACTGCTACAGGTAAGCCCCACCCAAATCTTGATTTCAACCGCTCCTCAAGGCCCTTGATTTCTTTGGGGTAACGATCACATGTAAGAACAACTTGATGCTTATTCTCTAACAGAGTGTTAAAGGTATGAAAGAATTCTTCCTGAGAACGTTCCTTGCCGGCAAAAAATTGAATGTCATCAATCAGTAATGCATCAACGCTACGATAATGATCCTTGAATGCGTTGATGGCATTGTGTTGCAGGGCCTTTACCATGTCCGAAACGAAACGTTCGGAATGAAGGTACACTACGTTGGCTGAGGGGTTTGTTTTGAGTATTTCATTGCCAATGGCATGCATTAGATGGGTTTTACCCAGACCCACACCACCGTAGATAAAAAGAGGGTTATAGGCCTTTCCGACATTTTGAGCGACTTGTATAGAAGCGGCTTTTGCCAATTGATTGGACTTACCCTCTACGAATGTTTCGAATGTGAAGGCTGCGTTTAGATTATTTGGATGACCTTTCTTGATTTGCTGGGGCCTTTTTGCGGTGGTTGGTGGCTCGAGAGGTGCGTTTAGGTTCTTGGTCCCGATCTCGAGAACCAGTCTTGGGGCGTCTTCACCCTTTTGAGATGTAATTACTTCTTCGATCCTGGCCAAAAAGTGTTGTCTTACCCAATCCAGAACAAATCGATTGGGTGCCAGTAGAGTAAGTTGGGCCGGATCCTCAATGGCTTGAAGGGGCCGGATCCAGGTGTTGAACTGCTGTGAAGGGAGCTCCCCTTCAAGCCGAGTCATACATTGAAGCCAGAGGGCGCTCACGTAGGTGTCCTTTTTAAGAATATGATGTACGATAATTTGTTCATGATTGCTTAGAACGGATTGGCGAGCGCCTGTGGATAATAACTAGCCTAGCCTAACTTATCCACAGTAACTTATCCACAGCATTGACAGGGATGGCTCTTATGCATTAGCATTCGCCCCCTCTATAATTACCCTGATTTCATGCAGGCAAGAACAAATGAAAAGAACGTATCAGCCCAGTAAAATTAAGCGTGTTCGCACCCACGGGTTCCGTGCACGCATGAAGACCGTAGGTGGTCGAAGAGTGATAAACGCTCGCCGGGCTAAGGGTCGTAAGCGCCTAACTGTCTGACGCTTGGAAAACCTCCGCTTTGGTTTTCCAAGGTCGCACCGACTACTAAGCTCGGCGGAATTCAAGCGGGTATTCGAAGACGCAGTTAAGTCTTCGGATAGTCGAGTGACGGTTTTGGCGAGAGTAAATGGTATAAATCACCCGAGGCTGGGATTGGCGATTTCCAAAAGAAATATACGCCAAGCTAGCGACCGTAATCGAATCAAGAGATTGGTTCGAGAAAGTTTTCGGCGAAATAAAGCAGATCTTGCCGGACTCGATTTTGTTGTAATGGCCAGAACGGCCGCTATACAGGCAGACCATGAAACACTGTTTCGCTCATTGCAAAAACACTGGGCTCACCTGGTGAAGCAATGCAAGCCATCTTGGTCGCCGTCATCAAATTCTACCGATACCTGATAAGCCCATGGCTCGGACATCATTGTCGTTTCGAGCCCACTTGTTCTGCTTACTCCTTGGAGGCGATCGAGCGTTTTGGTGCGGCTAGAGGTTCAGTGCTGATGTTAAGTCGGCTCTCGAAATGTCATCCTTGGCATGCTGGGGGCATAGATCCCGTTCCTGATAAATTCGGAAATAAAAAAAATGGATAACGCAAGGTTTGTACTGTTCGTCTTCTTTTCTTTCTTAAGCGTAATGCTGTACCAACAATGGCAGCAGGATTACGGGCCCAAACCTGCGGTGACGGCCACAGAAGCAGCCAGCCAGGCGAATCCAGATGTTCCAAGCGCTCAAGCTTCGGTAACGTCAGCCGATGCGAAACCGTCATCTAGTGCTCCCAAACAATCGCATCAGCGCATTTTGGTAGAAACGGATGTTGTAAGGCTTGAGATTGACTCTGAGGGTGGAGATCTAAGAGTATTGGATCTCATTAAATATCCGGAAAGTAAAGATAGCCCGAATAAGCCCGTCAGGCTTTTTACTGATGAGGGGCTGGTTTTCTTTGCGCAAAGTGGTTTTGCGGGAGATGAGTCGGTTGCGCCTACCCATCATAGTCAGTGGCAAGCGAAATCGTCTTCCTTCAGCTTAGTTAATGGCCAAGATGAACTCAGGGTTCCTCTGACCTGGACCAACTCGAAGGGCATCACGGTCACTAAAACCTATATTCTTAAGCGCGGAAGCTACGATATCCAGCTGGAGCAGAGCGTTGTAAACACGTCATCCTCAAATTGGTCTGCAAGACAGTATTTGCAGTTACAACGCAAAGATCCGGGCGATAAGAATAAGGACCAATTCGTTAGAACGTACACAGGCGGTGTGCTCTATACGCCTGCTGATAAGTATCAGAAGATTAGCTTTAAGGATATGGCTAACAAGAATCTTGATAGTACTTCGAAGGATGGTTGGGTTGCGATGATCCAACACTACTTCCTTGCTGCATGGATTCCATTGGCTGGTGAGGATGATCGCTTCTATACCAAGGCCTTAAGTGATGATCATTATGTGATCGGAACGGTTGCACCTGAGCTTGAGGTCGCCCCTGGTGAAAAGAAGATGGTCACTGCGCAGTTATATGCAGGTCCAAAGCTTCTGAGAGTTCTGGAAGCAACCGCGCCTGGACTTGATCTTACCGTCGATTACGGTGCATTGACTATTATTGCAGAGCCCGTCTTCTGGTTGTTGGAGCAGTTC
>Ga0364922_10118_pt1 | contig 45850 bp, 24 predicted proteins | sample ExccelJu500001D4_2_FD_206955 | JGI IMG/M metagenome (GOLD analysis project Ga0364922, IMG submission 206955) | Enriched cells from Trout Bog Lake Hypolimnion, Wisconsin, USA - BchlTB.June20.5000.01.D4 | ecosystem: Environmental > Aquatic > Freshwater > Lake > Hypolimnion/Profundal zone | place...
TTAAAACTTTCCGAGGTAAAGGGTGTTCTTCATGCAGAAAAACCGGATATAAAGGACGAATCGGTATATTCGAATTGTTATTGATGGATGATCCTATTCGGGAAATGGTGATGAATCACCAATCCGCAGGGATTATCAAAGATTATGCCTCCCAAAAAGGGGTAAAAAATCTCTATGATGATGGATTAGAAAAAGTGGTTCAAGGGTATACGACCATCGAAGAAGTACTCCGGGTAACCCAGGAAGATTAGTTGTAATGGGAAATTTTACATATAAAGCAAAAAACAGATCCGGGAATGTGGTTAATGGTGTGATTGCTGCCGACCATCGCTCCGCTGTTATGGAACGATTATTAGGCATGGGATTGATGCCGCTTGAGATTAACCAGGCGGCTAATTCTGGAAACAAATCTGGTTCAGGGCCGTTATTCAAAAAACGTATTAAAAAGGCCAGTATTTCCATATTTATGCGGCAATTAGGGGATTTATTGAATGCTGGAGTGCCGTTAGTTAAAGCGTTAACCACTTTAACCAACCAGCAAAGTACGCCCCAATTAAAAGAAGTGATTCATCAGATTAAAACCTCGGTTGTTTCCGGGAGTAATTTAGCTGATGCTTTGGCAGAACATCCTAAACTGTTTTCAGAACTCCAGATTAACCTGGTTCATTCCGGTGAAGTATCCGGGAGTCTGGAATCCGTATTAAATCAGATTGCCGAATTTGCAGAGAAAGAACAAGCCCTGATCTCCAGGGTTAAAACGGCTTTAGCATATCCCGTACTTTTATTTTTGGTCGGAACGGGTTCAGTCATTTTCTTAATGACCTTTTTTATTCCCCGCTTTGCCGTTATTTTTTCCGATATGGGACATAATCTCCCTATGCCTACGCAAATATTAATGGGAGTTAGTCATTTTATCCGTACTTTCTGGATGGTTTTTATCCTGGTTATTGCCGGGGGTGTCTACCTATTTAGGAAATGGGTGAATAAACCTTCCGGTCGTTTACAGTATGATGGTATTAAATTAAAAATTCCTATTGTGAATGATTTAGTGACGAAGATTGCCGTATCCCGTTTTTGTCGAACTTTAGCCACTTTGTTAAAAAGCGGGATTCCGCTTTTAACGGCTCTAAAAGTAGTCCAGGGAGCTACCGGGAATGCCGTGATCGCCAATGAAATCAGTGAAATTGCCGGAAGTATTCGAGAGGGACAATCCTTGGCCGAACCGTTAAGAATGAGCCGGATTTTCCCAATGTCAGTGGTTGAAATGATTTCGGTTGGAGAAGAAGCAGGTAATTTGGAAGATGTTTTATTTAAAGTTTCGGATGCATTTGATATTGAAGTAGATAATGCTGTCCAGATGTTTGTCTCTCTTATGGAACCAGCCATGATTCTGTTCATGGCAATTATTGTAGGGTTTATTGTTATTTCCATGTTATTGCCCGTATTTACATTAAACAGCATGATTAAATAGAAAGGATTTACAGCGATGATGAATCAAAAAGGTTTTACATTAGTAGAAATCATGGTGGTAGTTATTATTATTGGGATTTTGGCGGCCCTGGTTATTCCCCAATTTGCAGGAAGGACTGAAGATGCTAAAAAAGCAGCGGCTCATACTCAGATTGATTCGTTATTCGGGTCAGCGTTAGACATGTATGAAGCGGATAATGGTAATTATCCCACTACAGAACAAGGGTTGGATGCATTACGGAATCAACCTTCTTCAGAACCTGCTCCTAAAAACTGGAAAGGCCCTTATCTGAAGAGTGATGTTCCCAATGATCCCTGGGGTACCCCCTATGTTTATACCAGTCCGGGAGTTCATAACCCCAGCAGTTATGATTTGGCATCCAATGGACCGGATAGACAAGAAGGTACTGACGACGATATTAATAACTGGGCTAAGAAGAATCAACAACCCAATTCTCAATAGAAAAACCTAATAAAAATACTTTTAGACTATGAATGCTGCGCTTCTCAAAAATAATGGCTTTACGATGATTGAAATCATGGTAGTGATGATTATTATCATCATATTAACCGGTTTTAGCATGGTCTATTTTGGGGGATATGCTCAGCGCAGTCAATTGGAATCTACTACCCGGGATTGGATGGCTCATTTATCCTATGCCCGTTCTCAGGCCGTTATTGAGGGCACCGTCTACCGGATTAACTGTGATTTAGACCGGCAGTTGTATTGGATTACCTATCAGTCAGATTCTTCTGATACTCAGGGGCAGTTTGTTAATATTGACGGGCCGTGGGGAGATGAAGTATCCATTGATTCCACGATCAAATGGTCTTCGCTGCAGTTGGGTACCGATAGTCCTCTGGAAACAGGAGTAGTGAACATTGATTTTACTCCCCGAGGGACAGCTTCGGATGATGTTATTGCTTCATTTGAGGACAGCGACAAGGATCAGCAGCAGGTCCAGTTATTTGGAATTACCGGTATTGCCCGGATGGTGAATCAAGACTCTACATCGCAATCATTGGAAGGAACAATTCCCAATGCAAGCTAAAGGGTTTACCTTAATTGAAGTATTAATTACGATGGTTTTAGTCGTTGTCGGATTAGTCCTTTTAACCCAGGCTGTTTCAGCAGGGCTTCGAGCGATGAGTGTCTCAGATCGTTCCAGCCAGGCGTTATTTTTGATGCAGCAAAAGATTACGGAAATAGAAAATACCCCTTTTTCTACCTTGCAATCCGGAACCGGAGATTTTAGTCCGGATAATCCGGATTATGCATGGCAAATTGATGTTACCACCACTGATTTGGAAAATTTACGGCAAGTTCAATTAACGGTTAGCTGGACTCAGGATAATACGACGCGCAGTTTATCCATTACGAAATTAATTGCTGATCATGGAGGAGAACAGGCTTCATGAGGCGGGTTTTGGATTCGCATAACGGATTTACTTTAATTGAATTATTAACGGCCATCATTATTGCGGTGGTATTGGCCAGCGCCGTGTATGAAACTTTAAATGCCGCAATTAAGTCTAACAAGAAAGGAATTGACGTTTCTCAGAAAAACCAGATTGCCCGGGTCGCTATGCAGCAAATTACGAATGATTTATTATCCGCATCGGTATCCAGTACTACTCCCAGCTGGGCTTTTACAGCAACCACCCAGTCAGTGGGCAGCACCTATATGGATTCGCTGGTTTTTTATGTTACTAATCAGTATGTGGATTGGGATTTAACCGCTGTGTCTGATGAAGCAATCATCCAATATTCCATGGATACTATTCCGGGAACTAATGATATGGGATTGATTCGAGTCACTAATCGGCATGTGACGGATCCAGATTCTACGGATACAACAATGGATGTGCTTTCCCAGGATGTGTTGAGTCTTCATTTCCAGTATTATGATGGAACAAACTGGACGGATGATTGGACGAATACAGCCAGTCTTCCCCAGATGGTCATGATTACGATGGCCATTCGAGACGATAATTCCCTGGCCGGGATGGATTTGTTCACAACTTCAGTCAGGTTACCGAAGGCATAAATGATGAAACTGATAAATCCTAAAGGCATTATTTTATTAGTTGTTTTATGGCTCCTGGTTATCTTAAGTTCTATTGCCCTGGGGTTTGGTCATTCCATGCTGGTAGAATACCGGGCGACAGTAAATGATATGGATAAGATGAAAACCATGGAATTGGCAAAATCAGGTATCGAAAGGGCCATTGCTATGCTGGCTACCGATACTACCCAGACCAGCGATTTACCTTCCAGCTGGAATGCTGATCCCACTCAATATCAAGATGTAGCGTTGGGGGAAGGTACATATACCATGTATTTCCCGAATTTATCGGATGATAAAAATGTTGCTTATGGAGTAGTTGATGAGAATTCTAAGATTAATATCAATACCGCCAGTAAGGCGATGCTTATGAATTTACCCGGAGTAGATGACATTATTTCGGATTCGATTATTGATTGGCGGAGTGCTACCGCCAGAGTATCCCCATATGGGGCAAAAGATGAGTACTATTCCCAATTGAATCCTCCCTATAAATGTAAAAATGGACCTTTTGACAGCATTGAAGAATTACTTATGGTCAAAGGGGTAACTCCGCAGTTACTTTATGGTGAAGATGCAAACCTGAATGGACTACTTGATCCAAATGAAAATGACGGAGATGCGTCATTTCCTCCGGATAATGCAGATGGAAAATTAGACCGGGGTCTATATCCGTATATTACAGTATATTCGTATGATTGGAATGTATCCCAGGATGGAGTGACTAGAATAAACCTGAACCGTGCTAATAATCGTGATATGCAAACCTTGAGACAACATGGATTATCCCAGCAGGATATTACCAATATCATCAATCAGGTACGCAGACGGCCTTTTACTCATTTAGGCGATATTTTAAATGTTCAGGGTATGAATCTAACTAAATTCAGTACAGTTGCGGATTATATCACTATCAGTAACCAACAAAAACTGGTAGGTTTGATTAATATCAATACTGCATCGGATGCGGTTTTAATAACCATTCCGGGAATTAATGAAACCCTGTCCCAACAAATCATTGAACGTCGTAATGGGGCAGAGGGAGTCTTTAAAACCCTGGGTGATGTGGCTAATGTAATAGGTAAAAATCCTTTCATTCAGGCAGGTGATTTTTTAACCGTCCGTGCGTCACAATTCCGAATCCAATCGGTGGGAAGATTAACCGATCGAAAAGCAATGACCCGGTTAATTGCGGTAATTGATCGTTCGGTAGTCCCTATGAAAATTCTTTATTATCGTGATTTATCTTATCTGGGAGCAGGAATCTAAAATGAGTTTAATAAAACCAAAGGCTAAAGATATCGTAGTTTTAAGTCCAGGACGAAAAACTATTTTATTAGCAGGTGGAACTATTCATGGAATAGGCTATCAAATTAACGGGCTTACCGCGGTTGATTATCCCGAAGATATGGATACATCTAATCCTGACGAAACAGGAACCTGGTTAAAGAGTGTTTTGCAAAAAGAAGCGATCAAAGGTAAAGCGCTTAGAATCTCTGTTCCCCGGGAGAAAATCTTATGGACTCCTTTAACCATTCCGGCCGGGAGTACAGAAGAAACCCGGAAAATGATTGAATTACAATTGGAAAAAGAACTTCCATTTCCTCCTGAAACAGCATCTTCAGTATTTTATGAAATTGGATTAACCGGACAAAACGACCGGAAAATAATTGTTTTAACATTGTCCAAAGATAACCTGCAGTATTACCAGAAATTAGCAGAATCTGCAGGGTTGTTACTGGACGGATTAGAACCTGGATTCGTGTCCATCAACCGGTCTTTAAAAACGCTCTACTCAGACTATCCCACCGGGATTTTGCTGGAATCCGGGGTGCATGGATATGAATTATCAATCATTGAAGACGGATTAGTTAAATTTAACCGGGACCTTACTACCGGGATCGGTGATATTCAATCATCCGAATCAGCAAAGAAGGATTTCATTGCGGAGATCAATCGGAATTTAATATCCTATTCCATGCAAATGAATCCTAATATTCCGGAAAAGATATGGGTACTGGGGGATTGGAATGACAGCATTCTGGCAGATATTGCCAGGAGTTTAAATAAATCGGTTAAGAAAATAGAACGTCCCCAACCCTCTGCTAATTTTCCTTCAGGAAATTGGGAAGCCCGGGCTTTTTCATTAAGGACCGTTGGATTATTAGCGGTAGATATGACTGCTGTTTATTTAGATTTTATGGAAAGTCCCCTGTTTGCAAGCGCACCATCCCAGAATGGGGTTTATTACCGCCAGCTTATGGCCGGCGCAGTAATTGGGTTGCTGGTGATACTGGGAATCAGCGGAGTGTATTGGAAAAAAGCCAGTGAATACCAGAAGTTAGAAAAGGAATACTCAGTTTACAGTCCAATGGTTGCCCGCTTGGAAAAGGCGTCCGGGGATACGGTTTTAATGGACGCTTTTAAGAATGAACAAGTGAGTGTATTAGAAGTAATCCGGATTTTATCAGATATTTGGGGCAATGATTCCTATCTTAAAATTATGACTTTTGACCGGAGTAAAGAAATCCAGGTAGTTGGGCAAGCTGTTTCCAATCAAGCCGTGGCAGAATTACTTAACCGGATTAGTGCTACGAATAATTTTCCGGGGACTAAATTAACCTATATTCGAGGCTCCAAACGGAATCCTGCATTTCCTGTGGAGTTTGGATTATCCTTGAAATTCAGTTCAAAAACTAAAGAAGGCATAAATGCTGGAAATTATTCAGTAGGAACAGGGACTCATGAAACTAAATAACCGTGAAAAGAAAATGATAGCAACGGCTATCGGGGTAATTCTCATCGCCGTTTTATACCATTATGTAGTCATTCCATATTGGGACAATTGGAATATAATGAAGACTCAAACGGTTCAGTTGCAGGCGAAACTCAATCGTGCCCATTATTTAAAAGCCCATCCGCAGACGGGGACCTATTCTCGAACAACGATTGAAAATCAGACGGTTGTTATTGCGGGCTTTTTGGAAGATATTGAAAAATGGGCGGAAGCCGCCGGAGTTCAGATTGGGGGAATCAGACCCAGTTCTTCTATCAGTAAGGGTGTGGTAACTGAGTTGAGTTTTGATATAGAAATCACTGGGGATTTGGGAGGTATTTGCCGCTTTATTGAAAGCGTGGAAAAGCCGTCCATTCTGGCGCGCATTAATAAGATGCGGTTGACCAAACCAAAGGATAATAGTGGAGATATGACGGCCTCCATAACCATATCTACACTGGCTATATCGGATACTCCTGCCGCATCTCCACGAAAGGCTGTTTCAAAGGGTTAATCTATGAAATCAATATTTTTGAGTATTATGATATTTTTATTATTACTGGGAATGGAAGGATGCAGCAAAAGCAGTTCTCCTCCCGGGAAGGTTAAAGCCCAATCTTTAGCGGCGACTATTCCCGGATTCCAACCTTCCTTAGGCCAGGATTCGGTATCCAGCGTAGAGAGTATTTTAGAGAAGAATATTTTCAATCTTCCGGATGAGCGAAATGGGAGCAAAATCAATGAACCGGCGAAGGAAACTACCGAGCCGCCCAAACCTCAGGAAGTTGAAATTACGGGAATAGTAAAAACGGATGGATTGTTCAAGGTTTCCATTGAAAATCATGAAACCAATGAATCCAGTTTTATCAAAAAGCACGATCAGGTAGGTAATTTTGTGCTTGGGAATATTAATTGGACGGAGATTTCTGCCATTGATACCTCTGCTAATGAGACACGAGTATTTATGATTGGCGATCGCATCCCCTTACCGGGTACGGTTACAGGGGAAAGCACCCCTGGTCCTCAGGTGAGTGCCCAGTCATCTGAGGTCAATGCAACTGACACTGGTAATTCATCCCAAAGACGCTATAGAAGATCCCCGCAGACTAATACTGATGATTCATCATCAGGCAGTTCGGCCAGTGATTTGGAAGAAAAACTACGGCAACGCCGGAAAATGCAAGAGGAGGAACAATAATGAAAAAATGTATTAAATTTATCTTACCGTTGATCGTTTCCCTGTGTATGGGACAATCTTCACCACCCATACCGGCAATATCCATCAGTTCATCAACATCGGTGAGCATTTCAACGTCGGTAGAATCTGTAAGCCTTTCTACGTCAACAGATACTCTTCCGGCATCGAGTGCTGTATCCACCGGTACGGACCTTCAACCGATAGATAGTAATCGTCGGGTATCCATGCGATTTGAACGTGCTTCTTTGGACCAGGTGCTTCGGTTTATCGGTCAGGTTTCGGGATTAACGATTATTAAAGACAGTGATTTAAGCCAGGAAGTAACCATTATCAGTGATCAGGATATCACGATTGATGATGCTTTTTCGGTATTAAATTCTGCGCTGGCAGTCAAAGGATTTACTTCAGTACGCACGGATAAAACCCTTAAAATTATTTCCATAGATAATGCCAAAACCTCTGAATTACCGGTTAAGTTAGCCACTAGTCCGGATAAAATTAAGCCCAGTGACGAATATGTGACGGTGGTTATCCCATTATCTTACGCGGATGCCTATGATCTCCGTAAAGATCTTGGAAATCTGGTAGCAAAGCGCGCAGATTTATCAGCTAATGCCAGGAGCAATACCCTGATTATTACTGATTCGGCAGCTAATGTTTACCGGATTGCCAATATCGTTAAACAACTGGATACTCCGCAAATCAGTTCGACCCAGGTTCGGGTTTTTACATTGAAAAATGCCGATGCTTCAGATCTTCTTAAAACTTTAAATGATATATTTAAACAGGATAATACTGCTACTTCCAATCAAAACAACCAAGGTGGCGGGGGAGGAAATCCCTTCCGGCAATTCTTTAATCGGGGTGGTGGCGGTGGTGGATTCCCTGGATTTCCCGGTGGCAGCGGTGGCAATAATAGTGGTCAAGATAATAGCTCAGCACTGTTACCCACATCGCAAGATTTAGCCCAATCTCGGATGCGGACATCGGTAAAATTCTCTGAAGATGATAGAACTAATTCCATTATTGCATCAGCCCAACCAGTGGATATGGTGGTTATTGAAGATTTAGTAAATCAATTAGATAAAGATGCAACTGAAAGCCAAAACAGTCTGATCATTCACCTGCAGCATGGAGATGCACCTACGCTGGCCACGATGTTTACTGCTTTATTACAGACGACAAGTACGGCCGCGACTGGTGGAACCCAGAATAACAGGAACAATCAACAAGGAAATGTTCGGGCAACCACAACGGCAGCTCAGGCGGTGAATAATTCTTTGTCCGGGCAGGTTGTTGTTCAAGCCGATAAAAATACCAACTCCCTCATCTTTTTAACGTCTCCCCGTAATTTTGAGCGGTTGAAAAAGATGGTTGATGATTTGGATTATATTAGACCCCAGGTTATGATTGAAGTTATTATTGCCGAGCGAACTTTGAATAAAGATGATGAATTAGGGGTTCAGTGGCAGGTTAATCATTCAGTCGGCTGGCTGGATCATTTGAATTTAGCATTAACTTCAACTTTCACTTATTTCCCTCCTAATAATGCTACTGGTTTACAGGCAGCAATAAGTAATGGTCCTATATCAGCGGTTATTAATGCACTCTCTCACAATAGTAAGTTAAATATTCTTTCCACTCCGCGGATATTAACCTTTGATAATAGTTCAGCCGTGGTTGATGTGGGAGAAAAAGTACCCTATTTAACGAGTAAGCAGGTTACTGACACCGGATCTGTGTATAACAGCTTTACCTATCAAGATGTCGGGATTACTTTAACGGTAACACCTCATATAAACCCAGATGGCTATGTCAGCATGAGTGTCCATCCAGTTATTTCGAAAATTGAGGATCCTAATTATAATAATTCCGGGGCGCCTTTAATCGCGAATCGGGAGGCCAATACCAATGTAATGGTTAAAGATGGAGAATCGGTCATTATTGGTGGGTTAATGCAAAATAATCAGACGGAAGGTTCTGATAAAGTTCCGATTTTAGGAGATATTCCTATTTTGGGAAAACTTTTCCAGCATAAAGATACCACTAAAGAAAAGACAGAATTAATGGTTTTCCTGACTCCGCATGTGGTGAAAAATGATGTTGAATTGCATGCTTTATCTGCACCTGATAAAGCTAAATTGGATGATTATCAGAAAAACAGTGAAATTAATGGTAACTCCACTAAAGCTAAATCAACCAAGTAGACTTTTTTGCGTATAAATGAGTATTTATTTAGAACCAGGGTGGATTTGTTCCACCCTGGTTTATTTCTTTATTAATAAATCTGTTCAGATAAATAATGATAAATGTAAATAATTGATAATTAATAAGATACGGGTTAATAGTGAAAACATGTTAAGATTGGGTTTGACATTAAGAATGATTTAGCTTTACCATTTAAGATTATGGATAACACTGGGTTGATGAGAACTTTATATTCACAAATAGGGATAATTTTCTATTCCTTATTGATTCTGGGGTTGGGCTTTTTAGTGCAACCCTTAGTAGCCATGTCCGTAGATACTGAGGTCATGATTATTCCTTCTCAGAACAGGGCTAATAATGATGGGATAATGAAATCTTCGAAAATTGGCGATTGGGATAGCCAGTTTGCCACGGCGTTATTACAGATTATGGATGGAAATTATGGGGCATCCGAAACGACCTATTTAAAGATATTAGACACCAGCTCAGATGATTCTATTAAATCCAGAGCCTTATTATCTTTGGGGGAACTCTTTCATCATTACCGGGAAGATTATAAACAAGCCTATTCCTACTATGGGACGGTACTGCAAAAATATCCTCATTCCAAGCAGGCTGAATCTGCTTTATTCAGTATGGGGTTAGTCAATTTCCATCAGCGGAATTTTCAGGAATCCTATTCTCAATTTTCATCCTATTATTCTACCTATCCGGAAGGGAAATACTGGGACAATGCAAAATTTATGGCCCAGGAAGCCGCCCTTCGTTTAGGGATTCCACCCGTTAAAACAGCACCTCCCTTATCTACATATAGCATGTCCTCCAGCAGTGTTCCTCGAATCAGTGGGTACAAAGCGCGGGTTGCATTATTGCAGAAAATATCGGCGGTAGATATTTATTGCCCCGGTAGTTATACCTTATGGTCAGTTGATGGAGGAACAAGAATAAAAGATATCGGACCGGGTGCAGAAACCCGTTTTACTTTAAATCATGGGACTTGGATGGCGGATTATAATGAATTAAATGGCCGGAAAATTTTGATTATTCCGGAAGCTTATGAATTATTAAGTGTGCAAGGGAAGAAATACCGGGGAGCTATTCAGTTAATCCAGGATGAGGGGAAGATTACCGTAATCAATATTGTTCCATTAGAAGAGTATATTTATAGTGTTGTTCCGGCAGAAGTATCTAAAGGCTGGCCGATGGATGCCTTGAAAGCACAAGCGGTGGCTGCCAGAACTTATGCCATGTGTCGAATGGCGGTTCGGGGAGATTATGAATTTGATTTGAACTGTGGACAATCAGATCAGGTGTATGGCGGGTATGAAGCTGAAAAAGAACAGACCACCCGGGCGGTAGATGAAACCAAAGGAGAAATTCTGACTTATGAAGGGGAACCGATCCTGTGTTATTTTCACTCTAACAGTGGTGGAAAAACGGAAGATGCTTTCTCCGCCTTTGGATTAAAAAGGCCGTATCTGAAGTCGGTCCCTGATCCCTACAGTAAAAATGCTCCGGGATACCGATGGGTATTACGGATATCTACTCGCGAATTACAGCGCCGGCTTTCTAATAAAGGTTATAATGTCTCCGGGATTCATGATGTAGTTGTTTCAAGTAAAACCTCTACCGGACGGGTGAAAAGTATTAAAGTCTTTCATTCAGGAGGTGTGGTTTCTATTCCCGGGAATGATTTCCGCTGGAAGGTAGATTCTACCATGATGCGAAGTACGCTTTTTACTGTCCATAAAGAGGGTAATTATATTACCTTTAGTGGCTATGGCTATGGACATGGGGTAGGGCTTAGCCAGTGGGGATGTTATCGAATGGCGCAAATGGGCCGGGATTATAAAGAAATATTGGCCTATTATTACCCTTCTTCAGATTTTGCTACTCTTTAACAGGTGTTTATTTTGCCTGAATGGCATCTTTTCTAATCGAAATTCTTGACGGGCAATTTATAATATTGCTATGATTTTAATTCCAATTAATTAATTTCTCCATCTTTTTTCGGATGCCCCGTAGTGTAACGGTAGCACGGCAGATTCTGGATCTGCTTGTTAAGGTTCGAATCCTTACGGGGCAGCCATTTCATCTTCGCTCATTTTATCTCACCCTAAATGTCTTTAAATAGAGCTAAAAAGAGCCCCCTTATTAATCAATTCCTGATTAATTATCTGTACCATCGCCATGTCTGTATTTCTAAGAACGCAGGCACTGGCATATCGGAGTATCTTCGGAGTATACCCAGAGCGGCTCTGACCCGCTCTGGGTATACTCCAGTATATAGGCTATAACTCTAGAGAGAAATAAGGGCATAAAACAGGGTGGTAAAGTATTACAGACAGGGCAATTAGCTCATTATATCATTATTATTCCGGGGATAATTGAGGAAAGACTTGTTTCATGGCTTCCACGACATAGCAAACGTCCTCTTCCGTCATATCCGGATAGATGGGTAAAGATACGATGCGGGTATAAACATCCTCAGTAACCGGGTAATTCTCCGGTTTAAGACCAAATTGGTCCCTATAGTAGGGGTGACGATGGGTAGGGATATAATGGACGCTTACGCCGACATTAAGTGATTTCATCAATTCAATAAATTGAGCACGCATTTCCAGATTCCAATTTTTACCCAGAATAGGATACAAGTGGCCATTGCGGGTTGCATAGGGACGGGTTACCGGGGTTTCAATCTCGGGGATTTCCTGAAACAGTTGGTCATAGATTTGAGCCAGTTCAATTCGTTTTTGGTTCAATGGGTCTAATCGTTTTAATTGGGCTAACCCTAAAGCGGATTGCAGGTCAGAGATATTATATTTATATCCCGGAGTAACGACTTCATAATACCAGCTTCCAGACTTGGAATATCTTTTCCAGGCATCCCGGCTTATTCCATGCAGGGTATTTATCCTCATGGTCTTGGCGATTTCCGGATTATTCGTGGTAATCATGCCGCCTTCACCGGTGGTTAGATTCTTGGTGGCATAAAAGCTGAAACAGGAAGCAAAGGTATCAAATCCGCCAATTCTCTTGCCTTTATATTCGGAACCATGAGCGTGACAGGCATCTTCAATTAAAGCTATTCCATGTTTTTTGCATAATGCTATGAGGGGATCAAGGTCACAGGGATGACCACCAAAATGAGTGGGAATAATCGCCCTGGTTTGCGGTGTAATGAGAGATTCGACTGTATCAGCAGAAATATTAAAGGTACCCGGTTCGATATCGGAAAACACCGGTTTTGCGCCCATATGAAGGATTTCATTAGCTGTACAGGGAAATGTGAAAGAGGGAATAATGACTTCATCTCCGGCAGAGATTCCCAAGGCAACCATGCAAAGGTGCAGAGCAGCGGTTCCGGAGCTGACGGCCATCCCTTCCCGGGCGCCGCAATAGTCTGCAAATCCTTTTTCCAAAGCCTGGGTTTTAGGGCCGGTAGTTAACCATCCACTATCCAGTACTTCCATTACTTCTTTTTTTTCATCTGGTCCGAGGCTGGCCCGGTGAAAAGATAGAAATTCTTTTCGCAGTTTAAATTCGGTCATTGGAATGCTTTCCTGGTATCAATTCTGGTGAACCTAAAAACAGGCTGTGATAATTTCTTTTAATTCAATTCAATCATGTATCTGATAAAATGAAATACACCTTGAATGATAAATTATACCGTAAAGGAAAGTCTCATGGCTTCCAGTAAGAATCCATTAATAGTATTGCAAAAGAAGATATTAAAGAAGGACATCACTATCGCTATCATTGGGTTGGGCTATGTGGGATTACCACTGGCGGTTGAATTTGCCCGAAATGGAATTAAAGTTAATGGGATTGAGACTTCTCTGAAGAAAATTGATGCGATTCAAAAGGGAAAGTCCTATGTGGGAGATACAGATTCCAAAGTGATAAAGGAACTAGTTACTACTGGACAATTAAATGCAACCCATGAATTTAATGTCCTGAAAAATTCTGATGTGGTTGTGATATGTGTTCCTACACCGCTGGCAAAAACCAAAGACCCGGATATGTCTTTTATTATGGCGGCGGCTGACAAAATCACCCAGTATCTTCATCCCGGCCAATTAATTATCCTGGAAAGTACTACCTATCCGGGTACTACAGAAGAATTACTTTTACCCCTGTTTGAAAAAAGCGGTTTAAAGGCAGGTGTGGACTATGGTTTAGCTTTTTCTCCGGAAAGAGTAGACCCCGGCAATAAAACCTATACGCTCAAGAATATTCCTAAAATTGTGGGAGGCATTACTCTGCAATGCCGGGATTTAGCCCAGGTGTTTTATCAGATAGCCATTGATAAAGTCATTCCGGTCAGTTCTCCCCGTGTCGCTGAAATGGCTAAATTGATGGAAAATACTTTCCGTAGTGTGAATATTGCTTTAGCTAACGAAATTGCCTTGCTGTGTCATCGGTTAGGGATTGATGTGTGGGAAGTCATTGATGCCGCAGGAACCAAGCCCTATGGGTATATGCCGTTCTATCCCGGCCCTGGGTTAGGGGGTCATTGTATTCCGGTTGACCCGCTCTACTTATCCTGGCGTGCCAAAATTGAAGGCTTTGAGTCTCGGTTTATTGAACTGGCTAAACAGATTAATTCTGATATGCCGAAATTTGTTGTAGAGCGAATTGGGGAAGCCTTAAACCGCAAACGAAAACCCATCTATGGTTCAAAAGTACTGATATTAGGGGTAGCCTATAAAAATGACGTTGATGATGTCAGAGAGTCTCCCGCATTCGATATCTTGCAGCTGCTTGCCGACAGGGGTGCAAAGATTGCCTATAATGACCCTTATGTACCTGTTTTGGAGTATGACGGACAGAAATATAAATCGGTTTCATTAACCAAAACAATTCTTTGCAGTTACGATTGTGTGGTCATATTAACGGCTCATCGCGCTTTTGACTATGATTTGATTGTTAATAATTCATCACTGATAGTAGATACCCGGAATGCCTTAAAAGGGTATAACAATAAAAATATTATCCGGTTATAGAGTATCTCTAATCAATAGTAGCTTCATGCCGTTAATATCAAAAACTTCTTCGGTCTGGGTTTCCAGGAATCTTGTTAGTAATTGAGTGGTTGCCCGATTCTCCCGAGGATCATGATAAGGGCCATAAAAAGCTTCCAACCGTTTTAATTCCTGAGCATTATAGAAAATATAACGGATATGTAATTCCTTGAACAACGCCAGCATTCCTGCTTCAGTCTTTCCATAACGCCCCATCTCCAGGAACAGGTCTTTATTAAATACCGTTGATAATTCTGCATTCCTTTCCAAATAGGTACGTCGGGCTTCAGCAATAAATAAAAGTCGGTCATGGGGATTAATATTCTTGTTGATCCATTGATACGCCGGATGAACGGACACATAGGTATTGAGATAGGACTCTTTCAAACTGGATTCATTACTTCCCGGATATATTTTAATTCCCTGCAGGAGATTATTGGTAAGCAATTGCTGATTAATAAGGTTCAAGGTAATAAACACGACTATTAAGCCCGTTATTAAAATCTTCTTATCTTTCTCTAGAGAATGGATGGCTTCTGAAATATATATCCCTGAAGATAAACACAGAATGCTAATAACCGGCAACAGGAAACGGTCTACTTGATTCGTGAAGAGCCATCCTGCATAGCCAATAAATGCAAAACAAATAAGGGTCTTCTGGGTCCGGGAAGTCAGTCCTTTTAATGCAATTAAAGGAATCAGCAGTATAGGGAGCAGGGTATAGGGAGCGGTATTTCCAGTAAGCTCAAAGGGAATAAATAATCCAGTATGTAAGTCTAATAAATGGTTTGGATTAAGGTTAAATGCATGAGCCGTGTGATATTTTTGGGCCAGGAATATATTCCAATCATAGTATCCAAACCAGTTGTAAAGAAGGGGATAAACCGGGTTTCCCGTAAAGATATAGTTTTTATAAAGCCACGGGATTACTGGGATAGATGCGATCCCGATCCAGATACCTAAATCTTTTAAGCTAGTATATCTTTTATCTTTAACGATGCGGTAAAGAATAATTAGAAACAGGGGGAAGGCAATAACTGGAATGGAAATATACTTGCAAGCGACAGATATCCCTGTAAAAAGACCACAATAAAGTATGGGAATTGTTGATTTAGTTTGTAACCATTCCATGACGAAATAGAGAGCTATTGTTCCGAAAAGAGCCATCACGATATCAATATTACCCTGGAGATTCAGTTTCAATGCCATTGGTAAAGCGAGAAATATGGAGCCGGCTATAATCCCAGCGTAAGCAGTTGAAAGCCTGCGCCCAGCAATAAACAAGACAAATCCTGTCATGATGGTAACCAGCCAGAGAATCATCTTCCCGGTAACAATTCCATTTAATATCATTCCTCCAGTAAGCAACATTTCCATTAATGAAGGCATATGGGCATAAATATTTCCGGATAACCATCCAATCAAATGGTTTTGCTGATACCAGGTAGGTGCTCCGAAATGATATTCCAGGGCATCATAACCCACTGGGGGTAAAATACCCGAAATGAGAAATAATACACTTAGAGTAAGAAGGATGATAACCCCCAGCACAGTGGTGAGATTCTCATCGTTAATGCTTTGGGGATTAAGGTATGGATATAGGTCCCGGAATAATATATAAAATCCCAGAATCCCCCCCATAATAACCAAAGTAATTATTATGGAAAAATAGAGTAATTGGCAGAGTCCCAGTCCGAATATCATAAATCCCCATACGGCCATTCCCAGGGTTATGGATAAGATGGTTTGGGAGAGTGGTTCTTCTTTAGAATTAGAAATCACAAATAATAATTTATTTCCCAGAAAATAAAAGGTTCCGATCAATCCAATTAAGCTAATTAAATCGCTGGTAGATTCTTGTAACAGTCCCGTAATCAATTCTCTATTAGGACTTGTCCCCCAGAGAATTATCAGGAGTAAAAAGCAAAATAAGCCAGTATACAGGGCTGTTTTTCGGGGTAAAATTGTCATAACCAGTTATACAGGAACCTCATCCAATGGTAAAATCTATTTTCCGATAATATAGATTGTCCCATTTCTTGTCAATCAGTTCTATTAAATAAAGGTGATTAAAAAATGACCCAAATGGTAGTAAGTCCTAAAATACGTGGTTTTATTTGTACCAATGCGCATCCTGAAGGATGTTATAAAAATATAGAAAAACAAGTGGATTTTGTAAAAAGCCAGTTTCCGGGAGTAAAACCAGGTGGAACGGCATTAATAATTGGTTCTTCTACTGGATATGGATTAGCCAGCCGGATTGTATTGGGAGCAGGGTATGGTGCGCACACCATGGGTGTTTTTTATGAGCGGGTACCGGATGATACAAAGACCGGTTCTGCGGGATACTATAATTCGGAAGCATTTCACCGGATTATGGGTTCTATGGGAATAACTGCCGAGAGTATCAATGGAGATGCCTTTTCCAACGAGATTAAAGAACAGGTAGTGGCCAGTCTAAAAGCCTCCAATCGTAAACTGGATTGGGTCATATATAGTTTGGCATCTCCCCGGAGGACTCATCCTTTAACAGGCATAACCCATCAGTCAGTATTAAAACCAGTGGGAGAAGATTATTTCTGTAAAACAGTTGATTTGAATACAGAGAAAGTCCAGGGAGTAACCATCAAACCTGCCAGTGACAAGGAAATATTCGATACGATTAAGGTCATGGGTGGGGAAGATTGGGAATTATGGATGGATTACTTAAGGGAACAGGATGTTTTAAATCCAGAAGTTAAAACGATCGCGTATTCGTATATAGGGCCCAAGGTGACTTGGGAAATCTATCATCAAGGTACGATTGGCAAAGCCAAAGATGATCTGGATCAAAAAGCCAGAATTATTAATCAGAAATTAAGTAAGTCACTGGGTGGAAATGCCTGGGTATCCGTGAATAAGGCTGTTGTAACCCAGGCTTCGGCGGCTATTCCGGTAGTTCCGCTCTATATCAGTCTTCTCTTTAAGATCATGGAAGAAAAAGGAATTCAGGAAGGATGTATTGAACAGATAACCCGTCTCTTTAAAACTCAATTCGGTGGGAAAAGTAAGCCTCAAGTGGATGAACTGGGACGAATCCGAATGGATGATTGGGAAATGCGCGAGGATGTCCAGAAAGATGTCATTAATCTATGGCCCCAGATTAATACGGAGAATATGAAATCAATATCAGATTATGAAGGATTTAAAAAAGGCTTCCGGAATCTATTTGGATTTGAAGTGGATGGGGTTGATTATAATCAACCGGTGGAAGTTAATCGCCTAATCCCTTAATCCCTAACCACTTTATTTCTTAAACAGGCTGATTATTCTCCAAAGAAGAGATGTTCCGGTAGGATTTTTAACAGGCTTATTTGGGTTTGGGTTAAAAACCAATGGAGTAATGGGGAAGTTAATTCTTGCAGCTGGAAAGTCATATCTACTGGAAGGGATTCCAGAAGGATATTGGATGCTTCAATTTTCTTTTGCCAGTCATGGGCACTGTCAATTAATCCGGGTAATTCATTCCCACTCATTCGCACCTGATAGTTTAGCGGGTATTGTTCGTTGTCCTGATTTATTACGGTATGAGTGATATTTAATAGCTCAGATATAGTCTTCGATGATAGCTTCTCCAATCCTTTCAGTTCAATGATAAACTCTCGAGAAAGGGATTTCCCATAAGCTTGTTCCAAATGTCTTAAGGGATAGGGAGAATTCTGTTTCCAGATTTGTCCCAGCAATAGGTTTCTCTGCCGGTGAGCCTTAAGTATGGGTTTAATTACTTCTTCCTTAATAGTCTCAGTATTCAATTGCCCTGGAGTATGAATATCTGGGAATTCATTCAAGGCTACGGTGACTTTTTGAATTTCCAGATGGGGCATAGAATCATGATTGCGGTCAATCTGAATTAATAAGGGGCGCTTTTCTGTTTGGCATTTTTTTAATAGCTCCATCAATCCCGGCAGGACCAAAGTGGTATCAGTCTCTGCAGGGATATGTAATACCGGGATGATGGATGAATACGACCGACCGGTATCGTCTCCTTCGGTGTAGACTTCAAAAAATGAATTCAAGAGTCTTTCTCTGTTCTTATCTTGAGTGGAAGAATAATGGAAATGGAAATAGTGTTTAAGAGATGAATACCGGGAATGGATTTGGAGTATGAATTTTCGTATTTCTTTGGATAGATTTATAGGAATATCAATATCCATCAGACTGGACATTCCGGCTTCAAATTCAATCCAGTTCATGGAATCCCGATAAAACCCGGAAAACTGATCGGCCAGTAAAAGGCTATCCTGAAAATAACTCTCCAGATTAGCAGGTGGTTTGGTATATAAATCACTAGCAGATAATACCAGCCCCTTTTCAACCAGATGGTTTAGTGGTAAAGGTCCGGACCAGGGCCCGGGAATGGATTCTAAACCACTAATCAGAAGCTTCCCTGTTTTTATGAGTTCAATAATCTCAGAACTAAATACCCTGTGCAGGGCATATTGCCGGCTGATTTCTCCGGATACATTTAGTTCCCAGGAAGTTTTGGTTTTGATAGATTCTGAAAATATCTGTTCCAGGTCATAGACCGGTAATCCCAAACGGGAATGCAGCCGGCTTTCCCGGGATAGATTATATTCAATCAGTTTGGCATTTACTAATTCCCGAATCAGGCCGATGGTGACAATCTTCATCCGGGAGTAAATGATTTGGGTTTCTACTTCACCGGCTATCTTCTGAGCCATCTCACTACTAATCGGAGTTTCTTTCAGGAGGGCATCAACAATCTTCTGTCGGTTCCAGGCTAATAAACTTTCTTCACTGGTTTGTACTTGTAAAGAATTGGTCAACGGATACGGGCTAGCGGTATTTCCGGGAACAGATGAACCTTTGGATTCGGGTAAAGATTGCCCGGAGCGAAGTTGGGCCCGTTTTTCCCGATAAAGGATGAAGGCTTTCACCGTTCGGGCATGGCCGTTTTCGATTAAAACGCGTTCTACGGCATCCTGGATTTGCTCCACATTCAATAATCCATCTTGGTAAGTACGGACTAGATAAAGAATAACTAAATCAGCAAGGTGATCCGATAACTCCCGGTCTTTTCCACCGACGGATTGGGCGGCAGAAAAGATAGCATGGGTTATTTTCTCTTTATCAAAATCAACCAGTGTCCCATCCCGTTTTTGCACCCGCTGGAACATTTTGGGCCGGGATATGGCATCCAGTTCCGATTTCGGAAAAAGAAAATCGGGATTACCCCCAGAATTAATAAAATCGCTCATAGTAATAATATTATCCTAAATTCTCTTCTTCTCTTCCATTATCTATTAAATATTCAGCTGAATTATTTACTGATTTAAGGAAATAGTGCATCCTGAATCTAGGTCTTTAAATATGATTTGATGGCTATAAATATTATCTGGGAATGAGCTTTCGCTATCGGAGTATACCCAGAGCGGCTCAGAGCCGCTCTGGGTATACTCCGAGACACCACCGTTAGATCCCCTTAACTGATTTATACCTAAATGACAGGAAATTCGTAATAATTCATTAGATAAATTAATTATTTGTCTGGATGATTGACGCTGAATTAGGTAAGTGCTAAATTGGAATTGTTATTTTTAGGGTTAAATGAATATATAATCATGGGGGAATTAAATGATTACTATCCCATCATTCCGAAACTGGAGATTACAATTAACTCATTATCTCCTTCTCATTGCTACTGTTCTATACTTTATCCAACCGGGTACTTCCAAGCCTGTTACTGAAAACTCCAAGCTGCAAACTCTCCCCAGTCCTATTGTCTATTCCACATTTATTGGGGGTAGTGGCTATGACGATGGACGCAGTATTGCGATTGATAGTTCTGGATGTGCCTATATTACCGGGGGAACAGAATCTGCTGACTTTCCATCAACAATAGGGAGTTTTGATACGTCATCTAATGGAGATAGAGATGTCTTTGTAGCAAAACTGGATTCAACCGGCGCTCATTTAATTTACTCCACTTTTATTGGCGGAAGTGATTTGGATGAAGGAAATGGGCTGGCGGTTGATCCTGCAGGAAATGCTTATGTTACCGGCTATACTCAGTCAACTAACTTTCCAACCACAGCCGGGACTTTTAATCATGGAATTACCCCCTCTGCATCGAATATAAATCCTTTTGTGCTCAAGCTAAACTCTTACGGAACAAATTTAGTTTATTCTATATACCTTTCTACCAATGGAAGTAATGGTCAGGGATGCGCGATTGCTGTTGATTCCGAGGGAAATGCCTATGTTACTGGATGGACGAATGCAACTGATTTTCCAACCACTCCCGGAGCATTTCAAACACTCCTTAAGGGAAGTGATGCTTTTATTACTAAGATTAATCCAGATGGTACGACTTTAGTTTATTCGACCCTGTTAGGCGGAGCGATGGCGGATGATTTTGGAAAAGCTATTGCCATTGATAATACCGGATGTGCTTATATAACGGGATATACTGAATCTGGTAATTTTCCGATTACACCGGATGCTTTTATCAGATTCACAAATAATTTATATTATAATGCTTTTGTAACCAAATTAAATCCTGATGGTTCTGCACTTGTTTATTCTACTTATCTGAACGGTAGTACGGGTGATAGTTTGGGGCTGGCAATAGCTGTTGATTTTAAGGGGAACGCGTATGTTACCGGACAAACATGTGCGACTGATTTTTCAATTACTTCCAGTGCTTTCCAGATGATGAATAAAGGAGGTTATGATGGGTTTCTTGCAAAGCTTAATCCAGCTGGTAGTAAACTGGATTATGCAACTTATCTGGGAGGAAACGAAAATGATTATGGGTATAGTATTGCTGTAGATTCGGGGGGAATTGCCTTTATTACAGGATATACTGTGTCAGGTAATTTTCCAACAACTCATGGAGCTTTTGATTCTACTCTTGGAAATGGTGGTGTTTTTGATTTCGATGGAGATGGGTATCTAGTAATAATTAACCCGAATCAAAGCTCTTCTTTGCTTTATTCAACTTATATTGGAGGAACTCATTTAGATGTTGGTCTAGGAATAAAAGTTGATGGTAAAGGAAATGCTTACCTGACAGGGCAAGCTTCTGCAGGTGATTTTCCTGTTACTGCAGGTGCTTATGATACTTGTTATCATGGCAATGGCGATGCTTTTGTAATGAAATTTAATTATGGGAACCTGATTTTCCCCACGGCTGATTTCTATGCTACTCCAACTACTGGATATAATCCTTTAAAAGTACAGTTTTATGATGCTTCCGGGGCAGGAACTCCAACCTCCTGGCACTGGGATTATGGTGATGGTGCAACGGATACGACTCAGAATCCAATCCATATATATCATAGTTATGGTTTGTATACAGTCCAATTGATAGTCAGTAATTCGGCAGGAATCAGCACATGTCTCAAGGAGAAGTATATCCAAATTCAAAAAGGCCCCTTTGTTTATTCCACATTTATTGGGGGCAGTGGCTATGATGAAGGACGGAGTATCGCAGTGGATAGTGAAGGCAACGCCTATATTGCCGTGGGAACGGAATCTTTTGACTTTCCAACAACAGCCGGTAGTCTTGATACTGCATTCAATGGGGGCATGGATATCTTAAAACTGAATTCAACTGGTTCGCAATTAATCTATTCCACTTTCATTTGTGGAAGTGGTGTAGTTGAAGGATATGGACTGGCAATTGATTCTGCAGGAAATGCATACGTTATTGGACATACTGATTCAGTAGATTTCCCCACTACACCTGGAGCTTTTCAAACAGTCTTGAATGGCGGGGGCGCTTTTATTTCTAAAATCAATTCCACAGGTACTGCTTTGATTTATTCGACCTTATTAGGCGGGTCTGGTGATGCTTATGGGCAGGCTATTGCTATAGATTCTGCTGGAAATGCTTATGTTACCGGATATACGCAATCTACCGATTTCCCAACGACCCCGGGGGCCTTTCAAAGAGTTTTGAAGGGGTATGATGATGTCTTTATTACTAAAATAAATCCTGCGGGTTCTGCTTTAATTTATTCCACCCTTTTAGGCGGAGATATCGAAGATTATGGGAAAGCCATTGCTATTGATTCCGCTGGAGATGCCTATGTTACTGGAATAACTCACTCTTCAACAGATTTTCCAATTGTAACCACTGGCTATAATTCTGGTCCTGGGGGCGGTGAGGGGTTTATTTCGAAATTAAGTCCTGATGGATCTAGATTAATTTATTCTGTTTGGGTAGGTGGTTATGGCAACTCTATAGCTGTTGATTTGAATGGTAATGCATATATCACGGGGTATACTAATGATGATCGTAATGTAGCCACTGAATGGGGTATACAAACTAAAAGTAGTTGCTATACAGGGGATGGTTTATTGAAATGGACGGGGTTCTTTGAAAGGGAAAATCCTTCGGGTAGTCAATTTGATTATGGAACATATTTTGGAGGCAGCGGCAATGCATATGGAAATAGTATTGATATAGATAGGGCAGGAAATGTTTATATTACTGGATATGCACAGTCCACAGATTTTCAAATAACTCCTGGTGCTTATGACACTACCTATGATAGTCATGAAAAAGCCTTTCTAATGATTATTAACCCGAATATGAGAAATGCTTTGCTTTATTCAACTTATATTGGGGGAGATGGAAATGATGTTGGTAAGGGAATAAAATTAGATGGAAATGGCAATGTCTATATAACAGGATATACTGAATCCAGTGATTTTCCCATAACCGCCGGAGCGTATGATACAACAAATCATGGTAATGGTGATGCTTTTGTAATGAAGTTTAATTATGGGAACCTGATTGCTCCAGTGGCTGATTTCTATGCTACTCCGACCAGTGGTTATAAACCATTAACGGTTCATTTTTATGATGCCTCCGGGGCTGGAACCCCGACTACCTGGCAATGGAACTTTGGGGATGGTTCGATAGATACGACTCCGAACCCGGTGCATACCTATCCTGATCTGGGAGTCTATTCGGTTCAATTAATTGTTGGAAATAGTTTTGGAGCTAGTACCGTATTGAAGTCCAGTTATGTTCAAGTTACTGGACAACCACCGGTGGCTGATTTTTATGGAACTCCCACTACAGGTAACAATTCTTTAACAGTGAATTTTTATGATACTTCCACTGGAGGCTCTCCGAATAACTGGTATTGGGATTTTGGGGATGGAAGCAGTATTTGGGCACGGAATCCAACCCATACCTATTCATCATCAGGTTGGTATACGGTAACATTTTGGAGTAGTAATGCTTATGGAGTGAGTTCTGTTGTTAAAACCAACTATATTCATATTAACGTTTATTTTCCATTAGTCTATTCTACTTTTCTGGGAGGAAGTGGATATGATTCTGGGAGAAGTATTGGCGTGGATAGTGCAGGATGTGTGTATGTTACAGGCTGGACAGAATCTCCTGATTTTCCCACAACTATAGGAAGTTTTGATACTACCTTAAGTGGAAAACGAAATGCATTTATTACGAAGCTCGATTCAACAGGATCAAACGTAATATATTCAACTCTAATCGGGGGAAGTAATATTGATGAAGGAGAGAGTATTGCTATAGATCCGGCAGGGAATGCCTATATTAGTGGATTTACTCAATCAACTGATTTTCCAACTACACCTGGAGCCTTTAGTCCGGGGAGTTTACCTACGACAACTATTGGAAATCTTTTTGTTGTAAAGTTGAATTCTTCTGGAGCTAGATTAGACTATTCTTTTTATCTTACTGTTGATGGAAGCGCTTTGGGTAGCAGTGCGATAGCTGTTAATTCTATAGGGAATGTATATATTACAGGTGGAATAATAAGAGGCAATCCATGGTGGAAAGGATTGGACGTCTTTGCGATTCAGATAAATTCGCTGGGCACATCTTTAATATATTCAACATCATTTGGAGGGAATAATAAGGTGTTTCCAGATTCAGGAAATCCCGATGATTATGGAACAAGTATTGCTATAGATTCTGCTGGGAATGCCTATATTACCGGGCTTACTACTACTCCAGATTTTCCTGTTACTGCAGGAGCTTATGATACTGTTCCCTGGGGTAACAATAGGTATTATGATGTTGGTTTTGTTACAAAGTTAAATTCTAGTGGAACTATAGTCTATTCTACCTTTTTAGGCGGGAATGCTACTTACTGTAACTCTATAGCAGTTGATAAAAATGGATGTGCTTATGTAATGGGGGACACACGATCAGGTCTTACTACTACTCCTAATGCTGTCCAAAAGGTATTTAACCATGATCTAGAAGGATTTTGTGTCAAACTCAATCCTGCCGGCAGTGATTTAAATTATGCTACTTATATAGGAGGAAATCGTGATGATTATGGGTACGGAATCGCAATAGATAGTGCGGAAAATATATTTGTTACAGGATATACATTATCTACTGCTACAAGCTTTCCAATTACAACAGGTTCCTGGGATACTACTGGAGCGGCTTATTTGATGGTTATTGACCCTAACAAGAATCCTTCTTTAGTTTATTCAACGTATCTAGGTGGAACTAGTATAGATGCTGCAGTAAGCATTAAAGTTGATGGCAAGGGTAATGTTTACTTAGCAGGAGAGACCTATTCTGCTGATTTTCCTACAACTCCCTGGGCCTATGATACGAGTTATCATGGTAATGGGGATGCTTTTGTAATGAAATTTAATTATGGGAATTTAATTTCACCCGTTGCCGATTTTTATGGAATACCGACCAGTGGATATTTTCCATTAACAGTTAAGTTTTATGATGCTTCAACGGGGGGGGCTCCAGATACCTGGTATTGGGATTTCGGTGATGGAACTGATTATTGGGGAGGGAATCCAAGTCATACCTATTCATCTGTTGGTAAGTATACAGTGAAGTTATGGAGTAGTAATAGTTTTGGAGTGAGTTCAGTGGTTAAGTTGAGTTATATCCAGGTTACTGGCCAGCCACCGATAGCTGATTTCTATGGTACTCCGACTAGTGGGTATAAGCCTTTAACGGTTCAGTTTAATGATGCCTCTGGGGCGGGAACTCCAACCTCCTGGCAATGGACTTTTGGAGATGGGGGGACGGATACGACTCAGAACCCAAGTCATATTTATACTAACGTTGGGCTTTATTCTGTACGTTTAATTTCGAGTAATGCTTTTGGGTCAAGCACCATTCTCAAAACTAGTTATATCCAAGTTATTGGACAACCTCCAGTGGCTGATTTCTATGGAACTCCGACTACGGGATATAATCCTTTAGCGGTTCAATTTTATGATGCCACAACTGGAGGAACGGCAGATACCTGGTACTGGGATTTTGGGGATGGAACCACTGTCTGGACGAGAAATCCCAGCCATTCGTATGCCACTCCAGGTTACTATACGGTGAAATTCTGGAGTAGTAATAGTTATGGAATAAGTTCAGCGATTAAGACCAATTATATTCATGTGGATGGGCGACCACCGGTTGCCATATTCTATGCGATCCCGACCAGTGGTTATGAATCCCTGACAGTTCGATTCTATGATCAATCCATGAATCAACCGAACGGATGGTTATGGGATTTCGGAGATGGGGCAGGGGATACCACGCAAAATCCAACCCATATATTCAGCACTCCGGGAAGTTATACCATCCGGTTAATTGCCATCAATCCCTATGCCGTGAATACGATTATTATGACTAATTTTATTCAGGTTTCAGGAAGACCACCCCAAGTTGATTTCTATGCTACCCCCACCTCTGGGTATGCCCCCTTATCAGTTCAATTTACTGACCAATCATTATTTTCTCCCAACAGTTGGCAATGGGATTTTGGTGATGGGACAGGTTCTATTCAATCGAGTCCCCTTCATTCTTATCGTACGACCGGTAATTTTGCAGTAAGACTGATTGCTTCCAATACCTACGGCCTTAATTCGATTATTAAAACGAATCTAATCCATGTAACAGGACATTCTCCAGTAGCTGACTTCACTGCCAGTCCATTAGAAGGATATGCTCCATTAAGTGTTCAATTCAATGATCAATCATCCTATCTTCCGACTGGTTGGAAATGGGTTTATGGCGATGGGGCAACCGATACGGCCCAGAATCCGAGCCATATCTATCCTACCCCCGGATATTATTCGGTTAGTTTGATAGTCACTAATCCCTGGGGAACAAGTACGGTTACTAAAACGAGATATATTCATGTGGATGGACTTGCTCCTATGGCATTCTTCTCTGGAATTCCGACTGTCGGATTTAGCCCGTTAACCGTGCAGTTCTATGACAATTCAACCGGTGGAACACCTGATACGTGGTATTGGGAATTTGGGGACGGGTCTACCATCTGGACCAGAAATCCGGTTCATATTTATGATACTCCCGGATTGTATACGGTTAAATTCTGGGCGAGTAATCCGTATGGAGTGAGTTCAGTCATTAAGGCTGGATATATTCAGGCAACAGAGCGCTCTCCGATTACTGATTTCTATGCTACTCCAACCAGCGGTAATACCCCTTTAACTGTCTATTTCTATGACCAGACTCTATACCGGCCAACTAATTGGCAATGGGATTTTGGGGATGGTACCGGAGATACTACCCGAAATCCTAACCATACCTATCCCCGCACCGGAATCTATACTATCCGGCTGATTGCCAGTAATTCTCTGGGATTCAATACGGCAATTAAAAACGATTATCTTTATATTCTGGGTGCAACCCCTTTTGCTGTATTTTATGCCACTCCGACTTCTGGATATAGTCCCCTCACAGTCCAATTTTATAATAATAGTCTTGGCGGAGAACCTTATTACTGGTTATGGAATTTCGGCGATGGGTATTTCAATCAAAGTCCATCGAATGTCACCCATGTCTATCAAAATTACGGGTCTTATACAGTTTCTCTAGAAATCAGAAATAGCAGTGGAATTTGTACTACCATTAAGCCTGATTATATCCATGTATTAGAACCTAAAACGGATATAAACGATTGGTATTTATTGAGTAATCTATATGACCTTAAAGTACCAATCGGTAATATGACTGGAGATAAGGTATCTTTATTACCATCTCGAAGCCGTTTTTCATATCGGTAACAGGGTTAAGTTCAAAGATAAATAATAGACCTGAAAGATACCTTTAAAATGAGTTATTTTTGATGAAAATTCTGCTCATTTTTGGAGTGGTGTTCCTTCGGTGTTGCTGTGGAGGTAAAGTGGAGGATCTCCGGTGTAAAATTATTCCTATTTTACGCTACTATTTCAGGATGGATTTACTGCCCTAAAACAGGATTAATTTTTTATTCTATTGCATTTTATTTCTATATAAGTTTATCAATCTATTACCCAGTATGACCAATCCTCTCGTTTCATACTATAACTTTAACTGTACTATGTTAACTTCAATATTAATAATATTATAGATATGATCTGACATGGTTCTGGTAAAAGCCTGGTATCGGAGCAAAGACGAACGAGATCGGAACTGGTTCGTCTTTGCTCCGTCAAAGGTCCGGTTTTAGGGTAAGAATAAATTTCCAGTTTGAGGGTGTTTTAATATATGATAATCAAAGGTTTAAGGAGGATAATTCCTATGTATGAAATCATGATCAAGACTCATTTCTCATCCGCCCACCAACTCCGGGATTATCCGGGGGATTGCGAACGGCTGCATGGACATAATTATCACCTCGAAGTATTTTGCCAATGTAAAGAATTGGATACCCTGGGAATGGGGATTGATTTTAAGATTCTTAAAGCTAAAGTTAAAGAATTAGTAAGTCAATTAGACCATTATAATTTGAATGAAAATCCCGATTTTCAAACCCTTAATCCGAGCGCTGAAAATATCGCCCGGTGGTTTTATGACCGGCTTAAAGCTAAGATCAATAATGACCGGGTCTGGATATCCAGGGTAAACATCTGGGAAACAGAAGGATGCCGTGCATCCTATTTTGAATCTCAGAAATAAATAATCATCAATGGTAAGTCCGTTATTTTTCGATATATTTTCACTTCCTAATTATTTTTTTTGGCACTAATTTTAAATGGGTATATAATACGGATTATCTTATGGTATTGTTGAGTATTAACAAGTTTCTTTGCGATTGAACTTGATTTGAATCTGTTTTCTCGAGATGAATGTGGAGTAGATCATTATGGCGGTTAAAAAATCGGTTAAAAAAAAAGAAACAAAGAGTGAACCAGGCATTTCGTTTTTGGACAATAAAGACCATAATCGAGTCCTGGCTCGTGTAACTGAGCTTTCTCAAAACGCTATTCTGATAGCTGATGAACACGGGCGAATTCTCTGGGCTAATGACAGCTTTTCCCGGATTACTGAATATTCTTTGGATGAAGTGATTGGAAAAAAACCGTCTGAAATACTCCTGGGGCCGGAAACCGACCCCGCTACCCTCCAGCTCATGAGTACAAATTTGAATCAGGGAAAAGGGGTTCAGGTTAAAATTCTCAATTATACAAAATCGAATCGAAAAATTTGGTTAGCAGTAGAAGTCCAGCCACTTTTTGATGAACAAGGCAAAGTGATTAACTTTTTTGCCATCGAAGATGATATTACTGAACAACGAAATACCGAATTAGCACTCCAAGAGAGTGAAGAAACATTTCGAATGATTTCAACCTCTGCCCAGGATGCCATCATCATGATGGATCATCAAGGGAAATTGTTCTATTGGAACAAAGCCGCCGAAAATATTTTTGGCTGGTCATCAGATGAAGCCTGCGGGAAAGATCTCCACCAGTTAATTGCTCCTACTCAATACCATGCCTCATTTCAAAATGCGTTTGCCCATTTCCAAAAAACCGGAGAAGGGGGCGCAGTGGGTAAAACACTCGAATTATCTGCCCTGCGCAAAGATGGTACTGAATTTCCCATCGAAATCTCGCTAGCCGGAGTGAATTTAAAAGGCCAGTGGAATGCGATTGGAATTCTTCGAGACATTACCGCCCGCAAACAAATTGAACAATCTCTCAAAGAGAGTGAAGAGACTTTCAGATTGATTACCTCTTCTGCTCAGGATGCTATCATCATGATGGATCATCAGGGGAAATTGTTCTATTGGAACAAAGCCGCTGAAAATATCTTTGGCTGGACCGCTGCCGAAGCCACCGGAAAAGATCTCCATCAGTTAATTGCTCCCGCTCAATACCATCCTGCATTTCAAAATGCGTTTGCCCATTTCCAAAAAACCGGAGAGGGAGGAGCAGTTGGCAAAACTCTGGAATTGTCAGCCCTGCATAAAGATGGTACCGAATTCCCCATCGAAATCTCGCTGGCCGGGGTTAATTTAAAAGGACACTGGAATGCGATTGGCATTCTTCGGGATATCACGGCCCGCAAACAAATGGAGCAGGAATTAAGAGATCGCGAAGAAACCTTTCGGGCGATCACGAATTCTGCCCAGGATGCCATTGTGATGGTGAACCATGCAGGAAATATCTCTTTCTGGAATAAAGCAGCAGAATCTATTTTCGGATGGAAATCTGATGAGATGCTCGGTAAATCACTGGTTCATTCTTTAGTGCCGCCGCGTTTTATTAAAGAATATTCAGAACGATTGGCTGAATCATTGCGGGCAGGTCAGGTCCAGAATGCTAATTTTGTAGAATACCAGTTGCATACTAAAGAAGGAAGAGAAGTTCCCATTGAAGCTTCTATCTCTACTGTCAAAATTAAAGATCGCTGGCAGGGAATTGGGATCTTAAGGGATATTACTGAACGCAAACGCATTGAAAAAGCTTTACATACCAAAGTCCATCATTTACAACTCTTACAGACCTTGTCTGAAACTTATCAAAGTTCGCTGGATTTTCATGAAGTTATTAAGAATATTTATGAAATGGTTCCGGCCAATCTGGGTATTCAGCGGGTAACCTTACTTTTTTATAATAAAAAAATAGATGCCCTGGTGAGTGATCAGTTTGTTAGTTTTGAGAATGAATCAGTATCCAGCGATATAGTCCAACATGCCCAACCCATTGGATACAGTATTTCTGGAATCTGTTTTAAAGAATGCCGCCCGATTTTAGTTAATGACTGTTTCCATACAGACCTTATTCCTCCGCAATATGTGGAAGAAATGCAATTGCAATCAACCCTGGCAGTGCCCATAATTCAGCAGCAAAAACCGATCGGGATATTACGGGTGGATAACACACTGCAAACGAATTACTTTTCCAATGAAGATGTGGATTTCTATTCCACTCTCGGCAGACAGCTGGGAATTGTTATTCATAATACCCTGTTATTTGCTGAACAAAAACGAGTGGAAAAAGAATTGCGGCAGGCAAAAGAAACTGCGGAAGCAGCAACTAAAGCGAAATCTGAATTTTTAGCAAATATGAGCCATGAAATTCGTACTCCCTTGAATGGGATTATTGGAATGACCAGTCTTTTAATGGACACCGAACTGTCCCATCAGCAGAATGAATTTGTGGATATTATTCATAATTCAGGTGACGCACTATTATCCATAATCAATGATATTCTGGATTATTCTAAAATTGAAGCTGGCAAAATGGAGTTTGAACATATTGATTTTGATTTACGCTGTTGTGTTGAAGAAGTCGCCGATTTACTGGGGCAGAAAGCGTTTAGTCAAGGTTTAGAATTTGCCATTCTGATCAATTCCCGGGTTCCAGAAAGAGTCAAGGGCGATCCAGGGCGGTTACGGCAGATCCTGGTTAATCTGGTGAATAATGCTCTTAAATTCACCGAAAAGGGTGAAGTCACTATCCAGGTTGATTTTGAAAGCGTAGATGATACTTCGGTAGTTCTGAAATTTGCAGTGATAGATACGGGAATCGGGATTCCAAAAGACCGGATGGATCGTCTTTTCCAATCTTTTTCTCAAGTAGATTCCTCTACGACCCGAAAATATGGAGGCACGGGTTTAGGGCTTGCCATTTGTAAACAATTAGTGAATATGATGGGCGGGGAAATACAGGTAGAAAGTGAACTGGGTCAAGGGTCCCGGTTCTGGTTTACCACGCGGTTAGGTCGGATTAAAGGAAAATCCCAGGCCTTTGCCACTCGGCACTCTTCCCCCATCCAGAATACCCGGATATTGATTGTGGATGATAATGCGACTAATCGAAAAGTTCTGAGTGAAATGCTGAAGTCATGGAAATGTATTTATGATGAAGCCGCAGATGGGTTTGAAGCCCTTAAAAAATTAGAAGCCAAAGCAGGGTCTGCGGATGAATATCAGTTAGCGTTGCTGGATTATAATATGCCGGGAATGAATGGGATTGAACTGGCAGGATTGATTCAGGAAAATCCAGCTTTTAAAAATCTGGTTTTAATGCTCCTGACGTCTTCCCCTCAGAATGGCGATGCCATGAAAATGAAAGAATTTGGATTTTCGGCCTATCTGACTAAACCGGTAAAAATGTCCCATTTGAATGATGCGATTGCTTTGGTGATGGGCAATAGTGAAAAGATGGAAGCTAAGTCTACCTTAGTTACCCGGCACACACTAGATGAAACGAACCGAAAATCTCTGCGTATCCTCCTGGTGGAAGATAATGTCGTCAATCAAAAAGTGGCCAGTCGGCTTTTGGAAAAAGTGGGATACCGTTGCGATATTGCAGACAATGGTCAGGAAGCTTTAAAAGCCATGGAACAAAGCCACTATGATATGGTTTTTATGGATTGCCAGATGCCGATCATGGATGGGTATGAAGCCACGGCAGAAATTCGCAGCCGGGAAGGAACCGACCAGCATACTATTATTGTTGCTATGACGGCAGAAGCTTTGAAAGGCGATCGGGAACGCTGTATTGCATCGGGAATGGATGATTATTTGTCAAAACCAGTGCAATTAAATATGTTGCAGGCGATTATTGATAGATATTTTACCCCCGAGAAATCTCGTTCTAAACCTGGGGTGGAAGAATCAGAGAGAGACTCGGGTCCGCCTGTTGATCTCGGTCGAATTACTGAAATTGCCGGAGATGATGAAGAGTTTAAGAAAGAATTAGTTACGCTGTATCTGGAAGAAATGGAGATGCGCTATCAAAATATTCTGAGTGGCATTGGGAATAAAGATTTTTCTAATTTACGGAAAGATGCCCATGCGGCCAAAGGTGCTAATGGAAATATTGGAGCTACCCGGTTACAGAATATTGCTGCCGAATTGCAACAGGCCGCTGAATTGCAACAAGAAGCCCAATGTAAAGCTTTGATCCATTCCTTCTATCAAGAGTATTTTAAAGTAAAAGCATTTTTATCAGCTAATTTCATAAACTAATTTTTCACAGAAGGTAATATTTTGAAAATCTTAGTGGTTGATGATGATCGGCTATCCCGCCGCATCCTTGAAATGGATTTGAAAAAGAAAGGCCATGATGTTATTTCTGCTGAAAATGGCGAAATAGCCCTGAACTTATTAAAATCCGACATGGAAATTTCCCTGGTTATAACCGATTGGAATATGCCGGTAATGGATGGCTTGGAGCTGTGCCGGAAATCCAGGGAACTGATCCGCAAGCGTTATCTCCCAATGATCCTTTTAACTTCGCGAGGTGAGAAAGAAGATTTAATTGCCGGATTAAATGCTGGAGCCGATGCGTTTTTGAGTAAACCCTTAAATTCTCCTGAATTGCAGGCTCATCTCAAGGTTGTAGGGCGGAATCTGGACTTGGAGAAGAAACTTTCAGATCAAATCGAAGAAATCAAACTGGCCCATATCGAGTTACAAAAAGCGAATGTGAAAATTGAAGATATAGCCAGACATGACGGCCTAACCGGATTATTTAATCGCCGGTATGTGATGGAGCGATTGGAAGCAGAAATGATCCGCTCTCGTTTACAGGGAACTCCCCTGGGCGTTATTATTATTGATATTGATCATTTTAAAAAAGTAAATGATCAATTCGGCCATTTAATGGGAGATAAAGTACTTAGAGAAACCAGCCAGGTTATGCAAAGTAATGCCCGTCCGGATGATATCCTCGGTCGTTATGGGGGAGAAGAATTCCTTGGAGTTTTTCCCAATACGGTGATGGAAGGATTACTGGTTATCGCCGACCGGATCCGGTTATCCGTCCAAAATAATCCCATTCAATTAGATACCGAAGAATCTTTAAATATTAAGGTGAGTATTGGTATGGCCTGTTTTAAAGCGGATAGAGATACCAGTACGACCTTATTATCCCGTGCCGATGAAGCTCTTTATGAAGCCAAAAAAAATGGAAGAAATCAGGTATGTTTTCGCTAATCAGGCCGCTTTTCATGGGACAGATTGAAAGGATCAAAAGAACCTATAATTGAAATATTAGAGAAGGGCTTCTATTTTGACAGGGAAACCGATAAATTATAGAATTATTAATATTAAGCGGGTTATTAAAAACAGAACAAAAACTGTTTGATACACCCCACAAATTTACTTACCGAAGGGATACCGGAATATATGAAGAAGAAATATATTGTTACCCCGGGACCGGTTGATGTCCCCCCGCAAGTACTCTTGGCTATGGCACAGCCCATCATCCATCATCGTTCGCCGGAATACACGCCCATCTTCAAAGAAGTAAATGAAGGATTAAAGTATGTTTTTCAAACGGCTAATCCGGTTCTAACCTTTGCCAGTTCTGGTTCTGGAGCCATGGAATCAGCCGTGGTTAATCTGCTTTCTCCCGGTGATAAAATGCTGGCCATTGTAGGCGGCAAATTTGGTGAGAGATGGTTTGATATCGGTAAAGCCTATGGTCTTGATCCCATTATTGAAAATGTAGAATGGGGATATGGAGTAGATCCTGGCCGAATTGCCGAGCAACTCAAGAATAATCCTGATATTAAAGTTGTCTATTCCACCCTTTGTGAATCATCTACCGGTGCTTTAATGAACATTAAAGCCTTAGCGGATACTGTCAGTAAAACCGATGCTATATTAGTAGTGGATGCTATCAGCGGCTTATTAACCACCCCCCTGAAAACCGATGAGTGGAATATTGATGTGGTAGTTGGCGGTTCCCAGAAAGCTTTAATGACCCCTCCGGGATTGGCTTTTGCATCGGTTAATAATAAGGCTTGGGAAATGGTTAAAAAGTCCAAGCTTCCCAAATTCTATTTTTCCTGGGATAAAGCCCGGAAGAACTTAGAAAAAGATACCACTCCTTTTACTCCAGCCATTACGACGATTTTTGGTCTTCAAGCGGCTCTGAAGATGATTAAAGAAGAAGGTATTGAAAATGTCTGGAAACGGCATGACCGTTTGGCATCAGCAATGCGAGCCGGAGTTAAAGCGTTGGGCTTAGATGTATATACTAAAGCAGTGGCTCCTACCTTAACTGCCATTTCTGTCCCGGAAGGGGTAGATGGAAAAGCCTGGCCGAAAGTACTACGTGATAAGTTTGGAGTTACGGTTGCTGGTGGTCAGGGGGATGTTACTGGAAAGATTATTCGGATAGCCCAAATGGGCTATGCATCCACCTTTGATGTAACGGTGGCACTATCCGCAGTGGAATTATCCCTTTCGGATATGGGATATAAAGTAAATATTGGTGCTGGAGTAAAAGCAGCTCTGGAATATTTAGATCAGAATAAATAAGTAATTTCAGGTATTTCCAAATCTATCTTAGACTATAGCCCTTAATATCTAAAGAGGAGAATAATAGTGAAAGTATTAATTGCAGATCCTTTATCGGAACAAGGCTTAGAACTTTTTCGTAATGAGTCGGATATTGAGGTAGATGTTAAAACCGGACTTAAACCAGAAGAGTTAATCCAGATTATCGGTGGATATGAAGCAATCGTAGTTCGGAGTGAAACGAAAGTATCAGCTGATATTATTGAATCCGGTAAGAAGTTGAAAGTAATTGGCAGGGCAGGGGTAGGTTTGGATAATGTAGATGTCCCTGCGGCTACCCGAAAAGGCATTATCGTTATGAATGTTCCCGGTGGAAATACTATTTCAACTGCTGAACATACGATGTCATTATTGCTTTCTCTGACCCGTAATATCCCCCAGGCTTATGCGTCCATGAAAGAAGGAAAATATGAACGCAAGAAATTTACCGGGGCCGAATTAAATCGGAAGAAGTTAGGAATCATTGGACTGGGCCGGATTGGTCAGGAAGTCGCTAAACGGGCGGAAGCTTTCGGAATGGAAATATTAGGGTTTGATCCGTTTATCTCCCAGGATAAAGCAGAACAACTGGGCGTTCGGATTGTTCAATTTGAGGATTTAATCAAAGAATCAGACTATATCACGGTCCATGTTCCGCTTACTAAAGAAACCAAAGGAATGATTGGTGAGAAAGAATTTGCTTTGATGAAAAAAGGAATTCGTCTCATCAATTGTGCCCGGGGTGGACTCTATGATGAAAAAGCTCTCTATGAAAACTTGAAATCTGGGAAGGTTTCTGGTGCCGCTTTTGATGTTTTTGAAACGGAACCTCCAACTGCTGACCATCCACTATTAACACTCGGTAATTTTATCTGTACTCCTCATTTGGGTGCCTCTACCAAGGAAGCCCAAATTCAGGTTGCCATTGATATGGCGCAACAGATTATTGATACTTTAAAAGGGCGAACAGTTCGAAATGCCTGTAATATTCCTGCTATTGACCCGGAAGTTCTGTCTCAATTAAGTCCTTATCTGGTTCTTGCTGAAAAAATGGGACGATTTATTTCGCAGATGGCTGATACACGGGTGGATTCTTTACAAATTAAGTACAGTGGTGAAGTCGCTGGATATAATGTGGCTCCTTTAACAGTGGCTATTTTAAAAGGCTATCTCGAACCAATTCTCCAGGAAGGTATTAACTATGTTAATGCTCCATTTATAGCTAAAGAGCGGGGCATTAAAGTAGTAGAATCTAAGATGGCTGAAACGGAAGACTATGCTACCCTCCTCAGTATTAGCGCCCATTCTGATAAAAAAGAATTTGTGGTTGCCGGGACTCTCTTTGGAAAACATGAAAATCGAATTGTCCGGATTGATGATTATTGGTTGGATTGCATCCCTGAAGGCTATGTTTTAGTTTTGAAAAATAATGACGTGCCTGGTATTGTTGGTCACGTGGGTACTCTTCTTGCCAAATACCAGATAAATATTGCCGGAATGGCTCTGGGACGTAATACCAAAGGTGGCAAGGCATTAACTGCCCTGAATGTTGATGAAGAACCTGGAAAAGCCATTTTGGATGATTTAAGAAAGCTTCCCAATATTTTGGAAGCCAAAGTAGTAGATTTAGCTTAAGTTATTGATATTAGTGAAGCTAAATGTGTTTTTATAAGGCTTTTACATGCCCTAATTTATCTATACTGGTTAGAAGTTTAATGCTGTAATTTTTAAACTATATCTGTTAAAATTTAATCAAAACGAAACATATTAAAACTCGGTGAATATCCCCGGGTTTTTTTATGTCATTATTCAAGAGGGAGATATAATAAAGTGCCCGGAACAGTATGCATAGGTATTCAGTGGGGTGATGAGGGAAAAGGGAAAATTGTAGATATTCTCAGTGAATCTGCGGATATGGTGGTGCGGTATGCAGGTGGAAATAATGCCGGGCATACAGTCATCGTGAATGGGAAAACCTATATCTTGCATTTAATCCCATCTGGAATAATTCGTGCGGGAAAAAAGTGTTTGCTGGGAAACGGAGTAGTAATTGATCCGGTGGCCTTATTTGAAGAAATAAATACCTTGCATGAAAAAGGTATTTCTGTCGAAGGTAACTTAATGATCAGCCGGAATGCCCATGTCATTATGCCCTATCATCGGGCTTTGGATGGCATTAGGGAAACTGAATCTACCCAAAGAAAAATTGGTACTACCCGTAGAGGGATAGGTCCCTGTTATATTGATAAAGCGGGACGAATGGGTATCCGGATTATAGATTTGATAGACAAAGATTGGTTCCGAGAACTGGTTCGAATGAATCTGGTTGAGAAGAATAGTGTTCTTGAGAAAATATATCACCATCCTCTGTTTGATTTAGAAGCCATTGTGGATGAATATATTCCTTTTGGTGAGAAGATTAAACCCTTTATCGTTGAGGGGGAAAAAGTTTTAAATAGTGCTTTAGATCAGGGGCAGCGGATTCTTTTTGAAGGGGCTCAAGGTGCTTTACTGGATGTTGATTTCGGTACCTATCCTTATGTTACTTCTTCTAATTCAGGGGTTGCAGGGGTCTGTTCTGGTACTGGAGTTCCTCCGACTCGTATTAACCGGATTTATGGAGTGGCAAAAGCTTATTGTACCCGGGTAGGAGAAGGACCTTTTCCTTCTGAATTACCAGAAGCCGAAAATCAACTATTACGTACTCGGGGTGATGAATTTGGGGCAACAACAGGTCGCCCTCGGCGGTGTGGATGGTTTGATGCCGTATCGGCTAGATATGCGGCCCGAGTAAATGGGCTAACTGATTTAGTGATTACTAAGTTGGATATTCTTGATGATTGTCCTACGATTCATATCTGTACCGGCTATCAATATGGAAATGAAATTTTAAAGGATTTCCCCATTCGAGCAGATGTTTTATGGGAATGTAAACCTGTCTATGAAGAAATCCCTGGATGGATGTCTCCAACTACGCATATCCGGAATAGAATCAATCTTCCCGATAATGCCAAACGCTATTTGGAGAAGATAGAAAACGAGATTAAAGTACCGATTACGATGGTTTCAATTGGCTCGCAACGAGACCAAACCATTATTGATTAATTTTTAGGGTATTAAACGATATCGGACTGATATTTTAGATTATAGGATGAGATTGTTTATTACGTATATTTGAAGAATATTTTCACTTTTCCTGGTTGAGTAATGGGGAGAATGTTATTGAGTCAGTTTTTTTTATTGACACCGGTCTCTAAAATGCGTTAAATTCAATAAGATTAATAATATATTCATAAACAAGAGGGAAAGTTATGACCCGCAAATTAATTGGCATTTTTTCATTCCTTGCTTTAGTCTTACTGGTATGGGGTTCACCATCTTCAGTTCTATCTGAACCGCTCGGTTATACACTAACGTTGTTATCCTCCCCCGATTCAGGTGTCACCCTTACCCCGAATGTTCTGGATAATGATGCAAGTGGAGATGGTACTACGCCATTTATCAGGAATTACTATGATGGGACAACGGTTAACATCGCAGCTCCTGCTACTTTCAATGGCCAACCATTTATAAAATGGGAGTTGGATGATGTGGATTATCCAATAACTCCTTTCCAGAAAACCATTAATGATCTCCTGACCCCCAATATTAATGTTGATATGTACAGTGATCATACAGTCATTGCGGTATATCAACAAGCTCAAGATACGACTCCTCCCCAACTGGTTTCCAATCTAGAAGTTGAAAACGGTAATCAACAGATTACTTTATTATGGACTAATCCCAGTGATGCTGATTATGCTTATACTATTGTCATGCGGCGGTCGGACCGTTATCCAACTCAGCAATATGATGGGGATACCATATATGTTGGAAATAACACAACGGTTGTTGATACTGGTCTTGAAAATAGAACTACTTATTACTATGGGATATTTACTGTAGATACTGCGAGTAATTATTCTTTAGGTGTATATACTACAGCAATTCCTGGAACGCTCTCTTTCCAAGTTAAATCTTTACCAGCCGCTGGAGTTATTATCGGCTCCTCAACCCATGGTGCTCATACTACTGACTTCACGCTGGATGTTTTTCATGGAGATACGATTAATTTAAATGCCCCTTCTAATTCCGGGAATTTGATTTTTGATTATTGGTCATTACCTGGTCCGGTTCAAGTGTACTTTAATGAAGTGACCTTAATGGTTAATTCCACCGCTCCATTGACCGCAACTGCCCAATATCATTGGGTCTTAAGTGCATCATTTTATGCTAATCCCTCTTCAGGATATATTCCTTTAGATGTTAACTTTTATTCCACAGTTACTGGAACCCAGCCCATTAGATATGCTTGGGATTTTGGGGATGGCGGAACGAGTACGACAGCCAATCCGACCTATTCTTATCAATCCATAGGTAATTATGATGTACAGCTGATTGTAACGGATAATTATAGTACCGTTACGGTCAGTGAACCGGGACTAATTACTGTCTCCGGGATACCTCCAGCGGGGGATTTTTCAGCTGTTACTACTGTGGGATATATGCCTTTAGCGACCCAATTTATCGCTGCGATGACGGCTGGTTCTTCGGATTCAATATCTTGGGATTTTGGGGATACATTTACCGGGTCTGGAGATACGGTAACCCATACTTATGCGACTACCGGGAATTATTCGGTACAAATGATAGCAACCAATGCCTATGGAGCAATCACCGTAACTAAAGAAAATTACATTAAGGTCTATGGACCGTCACCTTTGCTTTTTTCTACCTATTTAGGTGGTAATGGAGATGATCAAATTAGCGGGATTTATGTGAGTCCGGAAGGCAATATTTATGTTACTGGCGGGACTAATTCACAAAATTTCCCGGTAGATGCTACTTCCTTTGATTCAACTAATAGTGGGGGATATGATGCCTTTATAGCAGGTTTCCAATCCGATGGGTCTACCCTGATTTTCTCTACTTATTTAGGTGGAAATAACGATGATTTTGCCTGTGGAATTACCGGGGATACTACCGGTATCTATATTACTGGTTATTCATATTCTCCAGATTTTCCTGTTACTCCAGGGGTATTTGGTAACCAGAACATGGCGAATTATCCGTTTATTACCAAATTTGATTTACAAGGTCAGCATCTTATTTATTCGACTTTTGCCCTGGCTGATCGGAGCTATAATGTTAGCTATCTAAATGCTGGAATAGCTGTGGATCAATCAGGTAATGCTTATATTACGGGTGTATCCGATTTAGGTAATATAGATATACCAGCTAACGCTTATGCTCCTAATCCTCATGGAGGGGTGGAGTCTTATCTTATAGTCATGAATCAAGATGGGTCGGATCTCAAATATGCTACTTATATTGGAGGTTCAGGAGATGATATCGCCACCGGAATAACTGTGGATGCTAATGGGTATGCTTATATTGTTGGGTATACAAACTCTCCCGATTTTATGCAGACCGGAGGAACAGATACCTCTTATAATGTTTTCGTGTGCAAAATCAATCCTTGGGATTCCGATCCCACTCTCCAACTGTTTTATGTGAATAAATGGGGCGGTGAAAATGATGATTATGGTACGGGAATTAAAGTGGATACTAATGGTAATGCCTATGTTACTGGCTATACTAATTCCACTGCCTATCCAGTTACCGCCAATGCGTATGCCACCCATAAAACCGGAATATACGATGCTTTTGTTACGAAATTAAATGTCTCTGGAACCCAGATAGTTTATTCAACTTATATTGGGGGGAAGGGGACTAATGAAGCTAATGGAATTGCGATTGATTCTAATGGCAATGCGTATCTTACTGGATATACTGATTCAACCGATTTCCCAGTTACTCCGGGAAGTTATTCTACGACATATCATTATAATGCGGATACGACAAAGAGTGGCGATGCGTTTGTCTTGAAATTGGATCCTAGTGGAAGACATATCATTTACAGTTCCTTCCTTGGGGGCAGTGATAAGGATATCGCTCATACGATTGCCGTTGATACTCAGGGAAATGCTTATATTGCCGGGGTAACCAAATCTACTGATTTCCCTGTCAGCCCGCAAGCATTCAGTGCTGTTAATTCGGGTGGAAAGGATGCGTTCATTACGAAATTAGCATTGACTTCAATCCCTTCAACTCCGATTGCTGATTTCTATGGAACCCCAACCACTGGTAATGTTTCATTAACGGTACAATTTATTGATCGTTCTTTTGGAAATGCATCTTCCTGGATGTGGGATTTCGGTGATGGAAGTATTAGTACCACTCAGGACCCTGTTCATATTTATCAGTCTATGGGAACTTTCACGGTTCAGTTAATTGTAGAAAATCCGTGGGGTTCTTCTACCGTTATTAAACCTGATTATATTCAGGCATTTGGACATGCTCCCATTATTGATTTTTACGGAGATACTACTTCAGGTATTGTGCCATTAACAGTGCATTTTTATTCCACTGCATCGGTATGGAATGCCACCATTTGGAATTGGAATTTTGGTGAGGGGACTACAGAAACATTTACAAATAGTAGTGCTACTCACATTTATCAACAACCAGGCACATATACAGTAACCCTGGTAGGTTCTAATGAGTTTGGAACGACTACCGTAATCAAACAGGATTATATTATAGTCCAATTACCAGTTCTAACCGCTGATTTTTATGGGACACCTACCACCGGTGCTGCTCCATTACAAGTTCAGTTCTATTCCTCGATAACCGGAACCCCGGTGAGTTATTCATGGGATTTTGGTGATGAAGGAACCAGTACTACTGCCAATCCGGCTTATACCTATCTTAATGTGGGTACCTATAATGTTAAATTAATCGTTAGTGATCAATATCAGTCAGTAACGGTCAATAAGTCCCAATATATTAATGTTTATGGATTGCCGCCCTTTGCGTCATTTACTGCTTCTCCCACTTCAGGAATATTACCGTTGGCGGTAAACTTCTATTCCAGTTCCAGTGTTTGGATTGCAGGAAGCTGGCAATGGGATTTCGGTGATGGGAATAAGACCCAGAGTACCACCCAAAATATAAGCCATATTTATCAAAATCCTGGATTCTATACAGTGACTTTAGTTGCCGGGAATATTTATGGCACCAGCACCATCATCAAACAGCAGTATATTGCGGTAAATCCACCACCGCTGATTGTTGATTTCTTTGCTATTCCTACCACCGGACTGGCTCCGATGACCAATGTTCATTTCTTCAGCAGAGTAACTTCAGGAAACCCACAGCAATATGCTTGGTTCTTTGGTGATGGTAGTACCAGTTCTGCGCAGGATCCGGTCCATACCTATACTTCTGCGGGGTCCTATAATGTAGTTCTCTGGGTTGTTGGAATGTATACCACTGTATATGTTGAAAAGGATAATTACATTGTCGCTACAAGCAAACCACCAGTGGTAAGTTTTATTGCAACGCCAACGACTGGTTATGCCCCATTAACAGTGTATTTTAATGATACTTCTTCTAACAATCCTAACAACTGGTACTGGGATTTTGGCGATGGCCAAACCCTGTGGTCGGTTAATAATCCTTCCCATACGTATGCTTCTACCGGAAGATATACCATTACTCTGTATGCCAGTAATCCCTATGGTACAGGTTCTGTGGTCCGAATGAATTATATTCAAGTTACCAAAGCGCCTGTTCCATTGGCGAATTTCTATGCTACGCCTACCTCCGGTAATGTCCCATTACAGGTTCAGTTCTATGATACTTCCACCGGAGGAGTTAACCAGTGGCAATGGGATTTTGGCGATGGTAGCTTTGATACGACCCAGAATCCAGTTCATAAATATATGCAATCTGGTATATTTACCGTGAAACAAGTAGCCTCATCTCTTTATGGAAGTTCTACTGCGTCTAAGGTGAGCTATATAACGGTTTGGGGGGGATCGGGCGGACCAATGACCAATGTGACTAAGGTGAATGCCATCCCCAGTTACGGCGGAATTAAGTTCTACTGGCAGAATCCTGTTCGTAGAGATTATTCTGCGACCGTGATTGTTTATCGGACAGACCGTTATCCTTTAAATATGAATGATGGAACTGTCATTTACTGGTACAACGGGACCGCCTGTAATTTTGCGGGAACCAATGGTCAGAAATACTATTTCTCCATATTTGCCCATGATACGGCAATGCATTTCGCCCCGGGTGTCTTTGTGGCTGGAATTCCGAATAGTTATTCCAATGTTGAGAATTTCACAATCTATGAACCTTGGATTGGTGCAGCAGGATTTACCTGGATTAATCCTGTTGAAACCGGACAACATGATTCCGAAATATTGATTCGGCGGAGAGACCGTTTACCAGTGGATCCAGCAGACGGATATGATCCGACATCCGGGTTATGGTTCCAGTACTGGTATAACACCCAGGCCTATGGTGAAGCAGGTTTAACGGTAGGCAGTACTTACTATTACGGAATCTATGGTGTGGATACGATGATGAATTTTGCTGGTGGATTAGCCGGAGCCTTTATTTCAGGAAATACCGGCTTAGGCAATGTGAGCACCGTAAACTTCATCCCGGGATATGGGAATATTTCTGTGAGTTGGACCAATCCGATGGATCCCAGTTATGTATCTACTTTAGTTGTGAAACGGCCTGACCGTTATCCTGTCAGCCCATCCGATGGAATTGTCGTTTATTGGAATAATGGGTCTGGATTCTTAGATTCAGGACTAACTACAAGCCAGAAATATTATTACGGGATATTTACTCAGGATACCGCGGGACAGTTCTCTCCGGGTATGTTTGGTGCTGAATATGCGGGTAATTATGCGAATGTGAATCAGCTTGTTGCCGCCGGTGGAAATAGAAGTATTATCCTGAATTGGCAGAATCCAAACCGGACCGACTATCAAGCGACCTTAATTGTCCGTAGTTTAGACCATGTTCCAATGGATGTTTCTGATGGATCTAATATTTATTGGAATAATGGGACTTCTTTTACGGATTCAGGATTAACCACTGGGCAGACCTATTATTATGGGGTCTTTGCGCATAATCAATTCCTGAATTTCAGTGAAGGAATGGGAATTGCATTCACTGCCACTACGTCTACAACAGTATTCACCAGTGTAGCGATTCAGCCGGAAGTATCTAAGGAAAAACAGATTCCTGGATTAACCTCTGTTTCTGGGTCTATGGGGTGGTATGATGCCTTGGGTGATTTCTCTCAACCCAGTAAAATCTGTTTCTGGGGGGCTGATGGTTCCTTGGAACAGAAAGATAATGCTCTGATACTTCAAGGGGATGTTACTAAATTGACTTTGAAGAACGCACTGATTGGGAAACCGGTGAAAGTTGTGGTTAATTATCAGTCTGATCAATCAGTTAAGATTACCCCCGTATTATTAGTGAATAATGAAGATGATACGATTGCGGCAGTGATTACTCCCGCTCAGAGCCAAACGGTTACTCAGAATGGAAAACAGATTACTACTTCTGAAATTCAGGGATATGGAGATAATGACCAGTTACAATTAGTCATCCAGAACCCCAATAAGTCTGTAATCAAGATTAATTCTATTCAGATGTAAAGATATCTTTTTATAGAATTTGATAGTTAAGGGCATCCTTTACCAGAATGCCCTTTTTTATTGGGAAATCGTTACATCGTTTTGTTTACCCTTATTTATGTAGGATGAAATATCTACTTGCAGGGGTAGGTTCCAAACCTACCCTTGTAGTATTTCCCTTTGAAGTTACTGTCTAAAATTTTGGAGGAGTAGGCAGCTTTCCAAGACTTGGAAAGCTGTATCATGCTTCATATCAATTTTTTATTACTAACCATATCCTCTTTTCAGGGTCAGGCAATTAATACAAGTTTAACGGCACCGACTAAGAGTCGGCGGTACATATTTAGTACCGCTGGCTTTCAGCCTTTATGTTTATTTTCCTCGCGTACCTTGTTATTCTGGTGTCGTGTTACCCCACTTCTGTCATTCTAGAGGGCATATTTTTGTTTAAGATGATTGCTTTTTATTATCAGTATGCCCAAAGAATCTTATGCAAATTATCCCATCAGAATTAAACAAGCTGGATTCCTAAATGGTTTTGTACGGACACTGGAGTGCCATGTCCTCATGTCCATTTAAACAATAATTCTTGCAATCCCAGTCCTCCATCTATGGGGTGCTTTTGGACATGACATCGTCATGTCCGTACGGCTTCAGGTCTAACCACTGCTGTCATTCTGGAGGGTATGTTTTTGTTTTATATGCCCGAAGAATCTCATCAATTATTCAATAGTCACTATGTGCTTATTCATTGCTTTTAAGGGTGTCATTCCTGAATGCTTTAATCAGGAATCCAGCTTTTGACTTTTCATTCATAATTAAAGATTGAATTGGCTTGACAGATCAGCACGCGAAAGCGTAGACTGTTGGAAAAGATATAGTTGTGCCATCTGATAACCTTTAAGGGGGAAATTAGTATGCATTACAATTTCATTAATCGCTCTATTCTAAGCATTCTTCTTATTTCATTATTCTATTCCAGCCTAT
>Ga0364922_10084_pt2 | contig 45810 bp, 28 predicted proteins | sample ExccelJu500001D4_2_FD_206955 | JGI IMG/M metagenome (GOLD analysis project Ga0364922, IMG submission 206955) | Enriched cells from Trout Bog Lake Hypolimnion, Wisconsin, USA - BchlTB.June20.5000.01.D4 | ecosystem: Environmental > Aquatic > Freshwater > Lake > Hypolimnion/Profundal zone | place...
CAGCTCACCCATTTCTGCGGGGCTGGTCAACTTTTGCAACTGCGTCGAGAGCGGCAAATATGCGCGCAAATCGTCCGGTGAAGTTTCATTCAAGAAGTCAGCAATTCCCGCGTTGATCAAAAAGTATGCCTGACTGGTATACCCCAGCAGCTCCAGACCCGCATCAATAGCGGTTTCTGCTATATCAGTAAAATTTACGTGCGCCGTGACATCCTGTAAGCCGGGCATAAAAAAAACATCGTCATGGGCACGATGCCGGTAGTGACACATCAAAGTCCCCTTGTTGCGCTGCGGATGATAGTACTCGCCCGCGCCGAATCCATAGTCGATGAACAGCATGGCACCATGTCGCATGCAGCGTGCTAAGCTATTAATCAGGCCGCGTGCGGAAAGACATATTTCACTAACATAATCTCCGGTCGGATTTATCTTTTGCGCGGCATGCAACAGCACCGGATCATTGATCTCCCGTTCTTGCCAGACATAACCCGATTGAGCCGACGTCACACCCAATTCCTTAACGGCCTCTTCCTGCCAGTGCAGCATATGAACCGGCAAGGCATCGAGCACTTCGTTGGCAATGATCGCGCCGCAAAAGTGCTCAGGCAGGGCATCTAGCCAGTGAATCCGGTTAAGTAAATGCGGTACGCGTTGTTGCAAGAGCAATTTCTGGCGTTCGCGCAAATCGGCGCTCACTTCAAGAATATGATACTGATCAGGCAGATTACCTGCCAGCTCCAGCCCGGCTAATATATCGACGGCAAGCTTTCCACTGCCCGCACCCAATTCCATAATACAGGCCGCGCTGCCCGCCATAATCTGAGCAACTTGTCCGGCTAACGTGCGTCCGAATAAAGTCGAGAGCTCAGGGGCGGTGATAAAGTCACCAGCCTCACCCAGCTTATGCGCACCCGCTGTGTAATAGCCCAGTCCCGGCGCATACAAAACCAGCGCCATATATCGTGCGAATGAAATCCAGCCGCCTTGCGTTAAAATTTCATTATTGATTAACGCCGTCAGTTGTGCCCTGTGTTGTATGGCCTCTGGGTTGGGTGTCGGTAGTAATGTCGTCATGGTCAGGTATAATTCTTCAATTGGGACAGTTTAATGGAGGGCGCAGTGCAAGGCAAAGTTATCTTGGTCACCGGCGGCAGCCGCCGTGTCGGCGCGGCAATATGCCGTCGCCTGCATGCAGCAGGGGCGAGTATTGCGCTCCACTACCGCAACTCTGCCAGGGAAGCGCAAACTTTGCAGCAAGAACTGCAAAGTTTGCGGCCTGACAGTGTCGCCACCTTCGCCGCCGACTTGCTCGACGCTGCGGCAATACCCCAACTGATCACACAAGTCATCAGTCATTTCGGACGACTGGATGGACTGGTCAATAACGCGTCGAGTTTTTATGCAACGCCCTTAGCCGGCGTCAATCAAGCGCAATGGCATGATTTGACTGGCACCAACCTGTACGCCCCACTGTTTCTGGCGCAGGCGGCAGCCGAAGAATTGCGCCGCTGTCACGGTTGTATCGTCAATATTGTAGATATTCACGCTGAACGACCGATGCACGGCCATTTACTGTATAGCGTCGCCAAAGCAGGGCTGGTTGCCTTAACGCGAGGTCTGGCGCAGGAAATGGCGCCACAAGTGCGCGTTAACGCTGTCGCACCTGGTGTTATCATCTGGCCGGAAAACTGGCAAGATGATGAAGCTCGCCGCAAAATCATCGCACATACTTTGCTCAAACGTGAAGGCGAGCCGGATGACATCGCCAAAACTGTTGCCTTTTTAATTCAGGATGCGCCCTACATCACAGGTCAGGTGATTGCAGTGGATGGCGGCAGAAGCATCAATCTTTGAATTACTGCCAACAACAGCGCCTAACGCTTCGTGTGCTGAGCGTCCCCTCAAGTTTGTTAATCGAGTAAAAATTTTATGAATCCCATCGCCCAGCCTGTCCATTTCGATCATTCCGGCAACTTTAATAAACTTAAAAACCGACTGGAACATCAGGTAGGTAAGGCAATCTTTGATTTCAACATGATCGAAGACGGCGATTCGGTAATGGTTTGCCTGTCAGGAGGAAAAGATTCCTACACCTTGCTGGATATCCTGCTCACGCTGCGCAAACGCGCACCGATTGATTTTCGCATCGTTGCGATGAATCTGGATCAAAAGCAACCCGGTTTTCCCGCAGAAATTTTACCGGCTTATCTCAAATTGCTGGGTGTCGAATATCACATCGAGACGCAAGATACTTATTCCATCGTCAAGGAAAAAATTCCCGAGGGTAAAACCACCTGCTCATTATGCTCAAGATTGCGGCGCGGCATCATCTACAAGGTCGCAGGTGAACTGGGCGCGAATAAAATTGCACTGGGACACCACCGCGATGACATGATCGAAACGCTGTTTTTGAATATCTTCTTTGCCGGCAAGCTCAAGGCCATGCCGCCCAAACTGGTTACCGACAAAGGGGATCATATTGTAATCCGCCCGCTCGCCTATTGTGTCGAAAAAGACATCGCACGCTACGCGCGCGGCATGGAGTTTCCTATCATTCCTTGCAATCTGTGCGGCTCGCAGGAAAATCTGCAACGTCAGAATATCAAGGAAATGCTCACCAACTGGGAGCGACAATATCCGGGACGAAGTCAAACTATTTTCACTGCCATGCAAAATATTGCTCCTTCACACCTGCTCGATGGAAATTTGTTCGATTTCAAAAACATGCTGGCGGGACAGCCTGTTGCGGAAGGCGATATCGCTTTTGACCAGGCGTAATCGGGCAGCCCCGTTTTTCTACCATTCTCCCCGTGAGTTCCCCATGCCGCGAACAAACGCCTGCCTCAAATCAGTTGCGCCTGAATAACCGACAGCAGGCGCGTGGGAGCCTGAGCATCGCCGAAGTATCTTGACAGGCTGCGACGCTTGTCACTCAGGTTTTGACCCGTGGGGTTTTTTGTTGCCATAACAAAGCATGTGATAAAATCGGGGCTGTATAAGCTATTCACAGCATTCATGTTTCCCGAAAATTTCTGCCGTCCTGTATGTGTTCTCAAAATTATGCGTCAATCCGGCATGTATCGTGCGTTGGTGCTGTTTAAATGAGCGCCGTGTTATCTCCGGCGGCATTGCGCCGTCAAGCGAGGATAGCTTGCTTGAACGGAATTGAGTTTCCTGTCGATCTGCCTGTCGTCGCGATGCGTGAAGAGTTGGCGCGTGCGATTTCCGACAATCAGGTCGTGATTGTCTGTGGTGAGACGGGTTCAGGCAAGACCACGCAGTTACCGAAAATCTGTTTAATGCTGGGGCGTGGCGTACTGGGTGCGATTGGCCATACACAGCCGCGACGGGTTGCGGCACGCACTGTGGCGACGCGGATTGCCGTTGAACTGAAAACTGAACTCGGCGGCCTGGTAGGATACAAAGTGCGCTTTCACGATAAAGTGTCTGCCGATACGGTAATCAAGCTGATGACGGATGGCATATTGCTAGCCGAAATACACAGCGATCCGATGTTGCGCCGCTACGACACGATTATCATCGACGAAGCTCACGAGCGCTCGTTAAATATTGACTTTTTGCTAGGCTACCTGAAGCAATTATTGCCACGCCGTCGCGACCTCAAGCTCATCATCACCTCCGCCACGCTGGATGCTGACAGGTTTGCGCGGCATTTTGGCGCGGTTGTAGTTGAGGTATCAGGACGCAGTTACCCGGTCGAAACCCGTTATCGTCCATTGCAAATCAGCGATGAAGGCGAGGCGCAGGATGTGCCGAAAGCGGTGAGCGCAGCACTTGATGAACTCGCAGCTGGCGGACTGCGGGGCGATGTGCTGGTGTTTTTACCCGGAGAGCGCGAGATACGCGATACGGCGGATGCCTTGCGTCGTCATCACCCCAAAGGTATTGAGATACTGCCGTTGTTCTCGCGCCTGTCGGCGGCTGAGCAGGATAAGGTGTTCAAAACTGGTGGCCAGCGGCGCGTGGTGCTGGCGACTAACGTTGCGGAAACCTCCCTGACCGTACCCAATATTGGTTATGTGATCGATTGCGGACTGGCGCGCGTGAACCGTTACAGCATCCGCCAGAAAGTCGAACAGTTGCATGTTGAGAAAATTTCCCGTGCGGCTGCCAATCAGCGCGCAGGGCGATGCGGGCGGGTGATGAGCGGCGTTAGCATACGTTTGTACGACGAAGCTGATTTTTTGCAGCGCGATGAATTTACCGATCCGGAAATATTTCGTGTGTCGCTGGCCACGGTGATTTTGCGCATGAGCGCGTTGGAGCTGGGTGAAATCGCTGAATTTCCGTTCATCGAACCACCCACGCCGCGCATGATCGCGGATGGTTATCAGCTGCTTAGTGAATTAAACGCGATTGATGAAGCGCGTTTGCTCACCCCGTTAGGCCATGAACTGGCAAAATTACCGCTGGATCCGAAAATTTCACGGCTGCTGCTCGCCGGTCGACAATATCATTGCCTGAGTGAAATTCTCATTATCGCCAGTGCCTTATCCACACAAGATCCAAGAGAGCGTCCGCTGGATCGTCAGGAAGCGGCTGATGCGGCGCATAAGCGCTTTGCCGATGAGCGCTCTGATTTTCTGGCCTTTATCAAAATCTGGGCATGGTTCGAGCAGGCCTTGGCACAGAAAAAATCGAACCGGTTATTATCGGAAGAATGTCGAAAAAACTTTCTGTCGCCGCTGCGCCTGCGTGAGTGGCGCGAATTGTATCAGCAGTTGCATACGCAAGTGACTGAAATGGGCATGCGTGAAAATGAGCTGCCAGCTTCTTATGAGCAGATACATAAAGCCTTGCTGTGCGGTCTGCTGGGCAATATCGGGATGAAAAGCGTTGAGAGCAATGAATACCTGGGCGCGCGCGGCATCAAATTTTTCATCGCACCCAATTCGGTGCTGGCGAAAAAGGGCAGTAAATGGGTGATGGCGGGTGAGTTGATTGAGACGCATAGGCTATATGCGCGCACTGTTGCCAGAATCGAGCCGGAATGGCTGGAAGAAGTGGGCGATCATCTAATCAAGCGTCATTATTACGACCCGCACTGGGAAAAAAAACCAGCCCAGGTAGTTGCCTTTGAACGCAGCACCTTGCACGGCTTGTTGCTCAATGCCAAAAAACGTGTGCATTACGGGCCGATGAACGTTACTGAATCGCGTGAGGTGTTCATCCGCCAGGCGCTGGTAGAGGGTGAATTTGACACGCGCGCGCCGTTCTTTGCCCATAACCTGAAATTGATCGCAGAAATCGAAGCGCTGGAACACAAGGCGCGGCGTCCCGATGTGCTGGTGGATGATGCGTTGATTTATGCTTTTTACGATAGCCGTATTGCCCCGCATCTTCATAACGGCGCGGCTTTCGAGTCGTGGCGACGGGACGCCGAACGTACCGATGCGAAACTGCTTTATTTGAAGAAAGACGATCTGATGCGGCACGAGGCGGCTGGCATCACCACCGATCAGTTTCCGCCGCAATTGAAGATAGACAATGTTAGCTTTGCACTGAGTTACAACTTTTCGCCCGGCAAGAATGATGACGGCATTACCCTGACCGTGCCACTGGCGCTGATCAATCAGGTGTCAGCCAACCTTTGCGAATGGCTGATTCCCGGCCTGCTAGCAGAAAAAATCGTGCAACTGGTTAAGACCCTGCCGCAAAAAATTCGCCGCAACCTGGTTCCTGTGCCTGAATTTGCGACTGGTTTTAGCCGTGACGTGAAGCCTGCTAATTTGTCGTTAGTGCAGGCACTGGCGCGCTATCTACGCGAAAAAAAGCAGCTGGATGTGCTGCCCGATGCATTCCGCCTTGAGCTGTTGCCGGCACATTTGCTGATGAACTTTCGGGTGATGGATGAACATGGCCGCCAATTGGGCATGTCGCGCAATTTTGCACAGTTGCACAGCGAATTAGCGCCGCATGCCGCACCGGTTATCGCAGCCGTCACGGTGGATCAACCTATTAATGAACAACGTTACACCGCATGGGGATTCGGTGTATTTGCAGCTAGTCGTGAAGTGCAGCGTGCGGGGCAGAGTGTGACTTTGTATAATGCCCTCGTCGATGACGGTGATGCCGTGGTATTGCGTGCTTTCGATATTCGTGAAACCGCGCAGCACGCTCATCAAAGTGGTCTGCGCCGTTTGTTCATGCTGGCACTCAAAGATCAGGTGAAGTATCTGGAAAAAAATCTGCCGGATGCGCAGCGTCTGGGGATGTTGTTCATGCCCTTTGGCATGCAACAGGAGTTGCAGCAACAAATACTGGCAATGGCTTTTGACCGCGCCTGCCTGAACGATCCTTTGCCTGTAAACGAAACTGAATTCATTGCACGTGCCAAGGAGGGTAAAAACCGGTTGCTGCTGATCGCCCAGGAGCTAGCCAGACTGGTTGCCAATATCTTGAGCGAATATCAAGTTGTGCAAAAGCTGTTGCCGCAAATCAAGGCGCAAACCCAGGCAAATCTCGATATCCGCATTCAGCTGGAATGGCTTTTGTCTAAGCGTTTTGTGGCGGATACCCCTTATGAGCGCCTGCAACATGTCCCTCGTTATCTGAAGGCACTCAGCTTGAGGATAGAAAAATTGCGCAGTAATCCGGCGCGCGATGTGCAGTGTATGGCGCAGTTACATCCGCTGCTGCTGGGCTTGCAGCGTCAGGCTAAAAATCCTGATTATCGGCTGAATGATTTTGCTTGGTTGTTGCAGGAATTACGGGTTTCCTTGTTCGCGCAGGAATTAAAGACGCCTGTGATTGTCTCCGTGAAACGGCTGGAAAAAATGCTAACGACACTGCAATATTAATAGCGTAACGTGTAAAATAATCAGCACCTCACGGTAAATTCACACAGAAAGCATACATGAAAATCGTACCCTTGCCAGATAATGAAACTACCCGTCTGGCTGCACTTCAAACTTACGCTATTCTGGACACTGATCCGGAGGCTTGCTTTGACAGCATGGTACAACTCGCTTCTGCCATTTGTGAAACACCCATTGCTGCGATTAGTCTGATAGATACGGATAGGCAGTGGTTTAAAGCGATCAGCGGTCTGGATGCAAAAGAGACTTCACGGGATCTGGCCTTTTGCGCCCACGCCATATTGCAAAAAGATATTATGGTTGTGCCCGATGCGCTGGAAGATGAACGATTCTTTGATAATGCACTGGTCACCGAACTACCGAACATCCGCTTTTATGCGGGCGCTCCGCTGATCAGCTCAGATGGGTTTACGCTGGGCACGATCTGCGTCATTGACCGCGTACCGCGCAAATTAAATGAACATCAGCTGCTGGCTCTCAAGGCACTTTCCGATCATGTTATTACTCAGTTAGAACTAAGGTTGTCGCGCCAGAAGATCAATTCATATCTTAAAGAATTGCATCACACACAAAGAATGCTGAGTACGGTGATCAACGCCAGTCCGGATTTTATCTGCTTTAAGGATGGAGAAGGGCACTGGTTGACGGCCAATGATGCCGGATTGGAATTGTTTCGTCTGGATAAACATCAATACATGGGTAAGACGGATCTTGAGCTGGCCCAACTGACCCATCCTATTTACAAGCGATGTTTTCAGGAATGTCTGGCCAGTGATGAAAAGGCATGGCAGGCGAATAGTCTGACGAGGCTGGAGGAAATCATTCCAACCTCAGAAGGCGGTGAACGCGTTCTTGATGTGTATAAGATTCCGCTGTTTAATGAAGATGGCAGTCGTCATGGTTTAGTCATACTGGGGCATGATATCACCGAACGTATAAAGTCTGAAAAGGCCATTCACAAGCTGGCCTTTTATGACCCCTTGACCCAGTTGCCAAACCGCCGTCTGATCATAGATCGCTTGCGACATGCGCTGTCGACCAGCTTGCGTAGCGGTCGTTATGGCGCTTTACTGTTTCTGGATATGGATCATTTCAAAACGGTGAATGATACGCAAGGTCATGCGATGGGGGATCTGTTGCTGATTGAATTAGCCCGAAGGCTGCAGCAGTGCGTGCGTGACGGTGACACGGTGGCGAGAATGGGCGGTGATGAATTTGTCGTATTGCTCGAAGATATGAGTACTCAAGCTGATGTTGCTGCCACGCAAACTGAACTGGTGGCAGAAAAAATCCGCAATAAGCTAAATCAGCATTTTAAACTGAAAGACCATGAATGCAGCACGACATCCAGTATTGGTATCGCACTGTTTCGCGGTCAACAGGAAAGCCTGGAAGATTTGTTGATGCACGCGGATGCGGCGATGTATCAGGCCAAATCAGCCGGCCGGAATGCCATTCGTTTTTTTGACCCTAATATGCAGGCAATACTGGATAAGCGCATTGCCTTGGAAGCTGATCTGCGCGCAGCGATTGTCAGGCGGCAGTTACAGCTTTATTACCAGGTGCAGGTCGATCAGCATGGCAAGGCGATTGGCGCTGAGGCATTACTTCGCTGGTATCATCCGCTACGGGGTTTCGTGTTTCCTGATCAATTCATTCCCCTTGCGGAAGATACCGGATTGATCTTGCCGATAGGCTTGTGGGTTTTAGAGACCGCTTGCGCCAAACTCAAATCCTGGCAGAATTCCGTATTGACCCGGAAATTAACCCTTGCGGTTAATGTCAGTGCCAAACAGTTTCGTCAGGTGGATTTTGTGCAGCAGGTGCAACGTGTACTACAACAAACTGCCATACTCCCATCGCTACTGAAACTGGAGTTAACGGAAAGCACCGTGCTGGAAAATGTCGATGACACTATAGCCAAGATGCAGCAAATAAAATTGCTGGGGGTACATTTTTCCATGGATGATTTCGGAACCGGTTATTCTTCGCTGCAATACCTCAAGCGACTGCCGCTGAATCAAATCAAAATCGACAAATCCTTTGTGCTGGATATTACCAGCGATCCGAATGATGCGGTCATCGTGCAGACCATTATCGCAATGACCCATGCCTTGGGGCTGGAGGTGATTGCAGAAGGGGTTGAAACCGAGGCGCAAAGAGATTTTCTGGACGAGAATGGTTGTCATATTTTTCAGGGATATTTTTTCAGCAAGCCGGTTCCGGCAGCAGAATTTGAGTTATGGCTGACCCGGCAATAAAACGGTCGGGTATTTGTAAGGGATAAATTTTCAACAGTGCTATCTGAATTGCGAAATATTGGTAAACTGTCATCTTTCAGAAAACGGCTGTCGCAAGGAGTCGCGCTCAGGGGCTCAAAGGTAGGATTAAAGCACCATAACCTATTGGGAGACGAAAATGAAAAACCATCAAGCAGATCAAGATGTCAATTCAACGGATCATTCGGAAAAAAACCAGATGATCGCTGAAGCGGCTTATTTCAGGGCGGAAAGACGCGGCTTTGCGCCTAATAACGATTTGGAAGACTGGCTGGAAGCCGAGATTGACGTCGAAGGATATTTGAATTCATTCCAGGATTAACCGATAGTCACTATATTTAATCGCAAGGAAATTACAAGATGAGCAATTTGCTGGAACAATTAAAGAACATGACTACCATTGTTGCGGATACCGGTGATATTGAAGCCATTCGCAATCATCTCCCCGAGGATGCAACGACCAATCCCTCGCTATTGCTCAAAGCGGCGAGTTTGCCTGAATACGCACCGTTGATTGATCAGTCGATACGCCGGGCGCTGTCGCAAGGTAATGATGTTGAACAGCAGGTGTACAACGCGATGGATATGCTCGCGGTTAGCGTCGGTCTGGAAGTCCTTAAAATCGTTCCCGGTCGTGTATCAACCGAAGTGGATGCACGCCTGTCGTTTGATACGCAAGCGACACTGGTTAAAGCTCGCCAGCTGATCGGTTTGTATAACGAGGCGGGGATAAGCAACCAGCGCGTGTTGATCAAGATCGCCTCCACCTGGGAGGGCATACGCGCAGCCCAAATATTGGAGCATGAAGGCATACATTGCAATCTCACCTTGATGTTTGGTTTTGCTCAGGCGCGCGCTTGTGCAGAAGCTGGCGTGACGCTGATTTCCCCGTTTGTCGGTCGCATTTTTGACTGGCAAAAGAAAAATGAAGGACGGACTGAGATTCCTGTCGAAGAAGATCAGGGCGTTCTGTCGGTGCGCGCTATCTACCAGTATTACAAACAATATGGCTATCCGACCATCGTAATGGGTGCGTCGTTTCGCAACAGTGGAGAAATTATTGCCTTAGCCGGCTGCGACCGGTTGACCATTAGTCCGCAACTGCTGGAAGAGTTGCAAAAGACCGAAGGTCAGCTGGTGCGCGCTCTGAGCTATAGCGGTGCAATTAAACCCCGCCCGGCCTCATTGACTGAAGCCGAATTCCGCCGTGAGATGAATCAGGATGCCATGGCAACCGAGAAGCTCGCAGAAGGCATCAGGGGATTCACGGCTGATCAAATCAAGCTGGAAAAACTGCTGACCGAAAAATTACAGGGCATGAAGCCATCATTTTGATTAGGGTAACTCATGTCGGTTGAACAGCCGGAATATACTTTGCTTGAAAAAGAGGGGGCTTTTGAGCTGCGGCAATACAAGCCTATGATTATTGCTGAGACCTTTGTCGACGGTTCTCTTAGCGAGGCTTCCAGCGCTGGCTTCAGAAGAGTCGCTGGATATATCTTTGGTGGTAACGTTTCTCAAAAGGGTATGGTGCCTGAAAAAATTGCCATGACGGCGCCGGTTATCGTCGAAAAACAGCCGGGAAAAATGCCCCCAGGCACTGAAAATTCAGCTCAACGCTGGCGTTTGAATTTCGTTATGCCGGCAGGCTTACCGTTGGACAGTTTGCCCGTACCGAACGATAGCCGTGTTTCTCTGCGTGAAATTGCCGGACATAAAACAGCGGTGATGGTTTTTACAGGGTTTGCAGACGAAGTGAAAGTCGAACAGAAAATCCGTTCCTTGCTTAACTGGATAGCCGCGCACGGATTGCTGGCTGTAACAGCGCCACAACTGGCTCGTTACAATCCACCGTGGACGCTGCCCTTCTTGCGGCGCAATGAAATCTTAATCAATATCAGCTGATAGTACGGCTCAGTTGCACCCGTTTATCAATCGCAGCAATGCGCGCCTGTTGTACGGCCTGCGGGATCATGCGATTGTCCCGGCATAGGCTGGCAATCTCGCCTGCATTCACCGCGCGCGCCACTGCTAGTAATTGCAGTAAATAATCCGCTTGCGGATATAAATCCTGATCATGATTTTTTCTGCCGCGCGCATCGGAGGCACAGGCTTCGAGCAATTGCACAAAGCGTTCAGGGCGTCGCCAGGCATCGCTGGACTGAAATAACTTAATCAAGGTATCGCTGCGCAATTCGAAAGCCCGGTGTATATCGCTATGATAACGTGCGCACAGCAAGGCGAGTTCGCGACATTCGCCGGTTGCACGCAGGCGATCAGACAGCGTTTTGACCAGCGCGACGCTGCGCAATTCATGACCGATATGGCGCGGCAACATATCAGCTGGCGTGGTGGCTTTGCCCAGATCATGGCTTAACGCGGCAAATCGCACTTCCAGCGCATAGTCGTGGCGTGCGGCGTCGTCTATCACCAGCATGGTGTGCAGGCCGCAATCGATTTCCGGATGAAATTTCGCAACTTGCGGCACACCGAACAGTGCGTCGATTTCCGGCATGGTTTTTTCAAGCGCACCGCAGCTTCTCAGTGTATTGAAGAAGCGTGAAGGATGTTTTTCCATCAAACTACGCGCTAATTCCTGCCAGACGCGTTCGGGCACGAGCGCATCCACTTCACCGTTGTTCACCATCCCGCACATCAGCGTCAGGGTTGGTGCAGCAATCTTAAAATCGAAACGTGCTGCAAAGCGGGCACCGCGCAAAATGCGTACCGGATCTTCCTTGAAGGCATCACTTACATGGCGCAGAATGCCTGCGTGCAAATCATCAATACCGTGATTCGGGTCAATCAGATTACCCAGCTCATCCTGGGCGATAGCATTGACAGTAAAGTCGCGGCGCAGCAAATCCTCTTCCAGTGTGACCTCGGGTGAAGCGTAGACTGAAAATCCCTTGTAACCTGGCGCCGTCTTTCGTTCGGTACGCGCCAGCGCGTATTCCTCGTGAGTTTCGGGATGCAGGAAAACCGGGAAATCACGACCTACCGGCACAAAACCTTGCGCCACCATGGCGTCCGGCGTGCTGCCTACCACCACCCAGTCCTGATCTTTGACGGGCAGGCCGAGTAATCGGTCACGTACCGCGCCGCCCACGCAGTAAATTTTAACGGGCTGTTTCATGGTGCGGGTGAGTTGTCATCGGGCAGCGATGCTGCATTATCCCCTGCCTTGCCATTGATGATGCCAATGCGTACTTTTAACGAGCGTGGCGGATCACCAAACTGGCGCGCGTAGTACACGGTATTGCTCATCACTTTTTTCACATAATCGCGGGTTTCGTCAAACGGAATGGTTTCGGTGTAAATCGCGCCTTCTAGCGGGGTGTCCGCCCGCCAGCGCCGCGCCCGCCCCGGTCCTGCGTTGTAAGCGGCTGATGCCAGTACAGGGCTGTTATCCAGCGACGATAACATGCTCTTCATGTAATACGTGCCCAGCGTCAGATTGGTTTCCAATTGATGTAACAGCGATTCCCGATAGTCTTTTAAGCCCAGCTTTTTAGCGATCCAACGCGCAGTCGTTGGCATGATCTGCATCAAGCCGGAAGCCCCTACGCCAGACTTGGCCGAGGTAACGAAGCGGCTTTCCTGGCGCATCAAACCATATACCCACGCTTCGTCCAGATGGTTTTCTTCGATATGTGCGTGCATGGCTGAACGATAGGGTGCCAGATAGCGCAAGCTGAAGTCGTGTATGGCTATCGTCTTGTCTGCGGTATTGATGGCGCGGTCATACATTTCATTGCGCCTGGCAATTTCTGCGGCAGCGATCAATTGCTGATCGCTAAAATTGCGTATTGTCCAGTTCCATTCGTGCAGAGCATCAATACGCATATTCATGCGGTACAGGGCAAGTGCACGTTGTATGCCTGGCAAATTTTCAACTGTGGATAATTCCTGCTTGCCGGGTTGATAGACCGCTTGTATAGCGCTGAGTACTGGCGTATCGCCTAACTCTTCAGCTGCGAGTTGCCCATAAAAATTAGCTTCAGCACTTAACGGCAGAAAAGTGCGCATCGCGTCACTGGAACGCCCTGTCGCTTGCAAGGCGCGAGCGCGCCAGTATCGCCAGGCTGCTTCGTTGCGCTGTGTGTCGGTCATTGCATGAATGCCAGATAGCACCTCCGCCCAGTCCTGTACCCGTAATGCTGCGCGTACACGCCAGGCGGATTGCTGCTCGTTCAGTGGCGTGCTGCCCGTTTGTTTGAACCATTTGAGTGCTCGCACATCCTGTTTGCGTGCCGCTTCATAAGCTAACCAGCCCAGGAAATATTGCTGTTCTTTCTCGGGGAAGGAGACTTCAAGGATAGCCCAGCGCTCTGCAGCCAAATCCGGTGAGAGTTTTGCTAAGCGCTGCAGGGCGAACAAGGCAATGGCGCGCTGACCATGACTGGCAAGCTGCGGATTTTTCAGGTATTTGCCTGGGTTTTCCATCGCTAACTCTAGTGATTTGACTGACATTTCACGATTGCCGGTCAAACGCCCGGCCAGTGATTTTGCCAAGGTCAGATTACCCGATTCCAGGGCAAGTCGCATCCTTGCGCCAATATCCTGCTGACTGATGATGTCTGCATTGATGGCCGTCTCAAACAAGATTGTACAACTGTCGGGCATATCCACGGCGCTGAACCATAAGTTGTGTACTTCTTCTAGCACCGCTTTTTTCTGCGTTCTCATGCGTGATTGCAAGGCATCACAATTTAACTCGACATCAGCGCCAGTCAAATGCGAATATTCGCTGTCGAACAATTCCCATTGTTGCTTCTTAGCCAATGATCTGAGCCAATCCCCGCGCAATTTATTGAGCAGTGGTGTATCGTCAGGGCGCGCCAGAAAGGCCTGTATCTCGGCGGCATCTACCGTCTCCAGCTTCATGTGTAATTGATAATAGCTGGTGTAAACTTCCAGCGGGCTATCCTGTAACCGCCTGGTAAATAAGGCTAATTTTCCGCCATCGCCCGCACGAAAAGCATCGCGAGCCGCCAAAAAATCGTCATCCTGATTCGCCTGCACGGTGCCGGTAATCAGTAATAGGAAAAGCAAAAGGAATTTTATCTTGGACATCGGAAGGGCGTGACTAACTCAACTGCTGACAAGCATACCATAACGAGCGCCAGTGACCTGAGTGTAATCAGTTAATTTCGAGACTTAACGGCGAATCTACTTCAAGACGGAGGCTACCTGAAAATGTCCAGAATCCTTGGTATTTTCTGAAACCAGCTTCGGTGCGGATAATCCTGCCGGCTTGGTGCTGATTTTGCATCCGACCGACAAGGAAAAACGCTTTCTCGCTCGCTTCAACATTAAAATCATCAACGCTGATGTGGCTAATTTTCTGCTCGCTGCTAAAGCCTAGGAGCCTGGCATCACGACCGTTAAATAGCAGATCGAGAAGACACTACAGGTGGAAGTCGTGCATTGTCTGGATCGTGCCTGTGACCAGAAGGGGTTGACGGTCGCTGAGCGCCGAAAAGCTGCGGAAATCATCACTGCACTTGCCAGTGATTTGGCCGCCGAAATGGATGATGACGAACTAAAGGCGATTTACAATAAGTATAGTGGTTCGGATTTTGATAGCGAAGAAGTTGAGGCTGCGAACGAGATGAAATTTATGTTCGAGGCAATGACGGGCGTTGATTTGGGTGATGATCTTGAAGGTTTATCTCCCGACGAATTTTTAAAGCGTGCACAACTGCGCATGCAGGAACAACAGGCCTCACTTGAAAATGCTCAGCAGGGGCAAGAAGCACAGCCTCATACACGAAAAAAATCAGCTAAGCAGCTCGCCAAAGAAGCGTTACAAAAGGCTGAAGAGCAGGAAGTCCATCAATCTATTCGCGAGGTTTACCGTAAATTGGTCAGCGCACTTCATCCTGATAGGGAAACTGATCCGCAGGAGCGCGAACGAAAAACGGTTTTAATGCAACGCGTCAACCAAGCTTATGACAAGAAAAATCTGCTGCTACTATTAGAGTTGCAGCTTGAACTGGAACACATCGACCAGACCACGATAAATAATCTTACCGAAAGCCGGTTGAAGTATTTCACAAAAATACTAAAAGAACAGCTGGCGGAGCTCGAACAAGAAATTTTTTACACTGAAGACATGTTTAAAGCACAATTTGCTATTACACCATTTTCCCAGTTACATCCAAACACCCTCATGCGTCAACTTGAAGCGGATATCGTTGACGAAGCTCTGACTATCAACGATATAAAGAGTGATTTACTCATCATGCAAGATATCAAGAAAATCAAAGTGTGGCTTAAAAAATTTCCATCGAGACGAAAATCAGACTTATGGGATTGCCATTTTTAACTATATGTTAAGATTGGCATAAATTGCTGCAATTTTTTTCGGTAATTTTTTACTATACAATAAGGCAAGCCGAATAGCCGTTGAATGGAAAAAAATGACCATGAACGGGATGACTAATTCAATAAGGAAAGGATGTGTATCATGGAATTAATTCAGAGCCTTAAATGGCGCTATGCAACCAAGAAAATGAAGCCTGATCAAGCTGTGCCGCAGGATAAATTCGAGCGAATTCTGGAGGCTGTGCGACTTGCTCCAACATCCAGCGGCCTACAGCCGTTTGAGGTCATTGTCGTGACGAACCCGGCGATACGCGAAAAAATCAAGCCTATCGCGTTTGAACAGGAGCAGATTACTGATTGCTCACATTTGCTGGTATTTGCCGCATGGGATGATTACACAGCTGAACGCATCAACATGATGTTTGACCTGACCAACCAAGAGCGTGGCTTCAAAAATGAGAGTTGGGAGAACTATCGTCATATGCTGCTAAGCAAATATCCCCCTCGCGGACACGAAGTGAACTTTCAACATGCCGCAAGACAAGCTTACATTGCGCTAGGTGTCGCCTTGATTGCAGCAGCCGGCGAAGAAGTGGATAGCACACCAATTGAAGGATTTGATCCGAATGCGTTGGATGAACTGCTTAATTTGCGTTCGCGTGGTTTGCGCAGTGTCGCAATTATGCCTTTAGGCTACAGGGACGCAGACAAAGATTGGTTGGTTAACTTAAAGAAAGTTCGTCGTTCCCGTGAGAATTTTGTCACTGAGCTCAAATAATCGCCCAGCTGATGAATTGACCGCTGTCAGTATGCCGGCAAGTTGAGTAAAACGCGACGACGGCCATAAAGTACTTAAAACGACTCATCGCAGGATGGAACTAGCGCGACTGGTTTCTTCAATAAAGATGACTTTTTTCGTGCAGAATTCGGCAAGCGGCTAGGCCGTCGTTAGCAGAGGATGGCTTGATGGAAAACCGAAAGAAAATAATGACGACCCTAAAAGTTCACGTCAAGAGGACATCTGCAAAACTTACTGCACTTTTCGGGCGAGGCATGGTTGTTTCCATGAGTATAATTCTGATTGTCAGTCTTGTTGTCTGCACAGTTATTTTTGTGTTTATTAATTCATCTGCGCCAAATACCATTACGATAACAAGCGGGCCTGCCGGCAGCACATTTCAAAACTATGCAGAGAAATACAAGAAAATTTTAGCACGGGAAGGCGTTACATTAAAAATACTTCCCTCGGAAGGTTCCCTCGCTAACTTGCAGAAGTTGTCCAATCAAAAGATGTCTGTTGATGTTGGATTTGTGTTGGGCGGGGAAGCTGATGGCATTAACATAGCCAATCTTGTTTCGCTGGGAAGTATTTCTTACCAGCCGCTGATGATTTTTTATCGCGGTGATGTCAAAAAACTACTTTCGGACTTCAAGGGATTGCGTTTGGATATTGGGCCTATCGGCAGCGGAACCCATTCCCTGGCACTCACTTTGCTCAAGACCAATGGTGTTGAACCGAATGACGGGACCATTTTTGTTGATACCGTTTCTGGCGACTCAGTGAGGGCCTTGCTTAATAATCGCATTGATGCCATTTTCGTCATGGGCGACTCTACTTCTGCAGTCATGATGCGCGAATTACTGCACGCGAGCAATGTCAAGTTGTTTAATTTTAGCCAGGCTGATGGCTACGCCCGCCGTATCAACTATCTAAATAAACTGGAGTTACCCAAAGGCGTACTCGACTTTGGAAAAGATATCCCCGCTGAAGATACCTATCTGATCGGCCCGACGGTAGAACTGATTGCTAGAAAAAATTTGCATCCTGCACTCTCGGATATACTGCTTGAAGCCGCACAGGAAGTGCATGGAACCCCCAGTATTTTTAGAAAACGGGGGGAATTTCCCTCCCCTCAGGAGCATGAATTCCGCATTAGTCCGGATGCTACGCGATACTATACCTCTGGCAAGAGTTATCTCTACCGCACCTTTCCCTTTGGTATTGCGAGTCTTATCGCGCGCATGCTGGCAATCATTATTCCAGCCGCATTATTTCTAATTCCTGCAATGAAGGCCATTCCGGCAATTTACCGATGGCGAATAGAATACCGTATAAACAAATGGTACAGGGCCTTGCTGGACCTTGAGCGTGAAGCCTTTGCTCCGTCGACTGATTTAAAAAGGCGCAAGGAACTTTTGCGCCACTTGGACCACATTGAAAACTCAGTAAGCAAAATAGTTGTTCCTGCTAATTTCGGTAATCTTTTCTATGGACTGCGCGAACACATCAGCTTTGTCCGCAGTATATTGCTGCCGCAACACGCAGCTACAGAGATAGCTTAAAACTGCTTATAGAACCTCATGGCAGCGGTAAGCTAAAACCAGGCGGCATGTCGCGAAGGACTGCATTTCGGCAGATCAGGGGGCATCCTTGTCATGCCCGGTAGACGGCGGAATTATTAAGTACCATGGCCCTGTAATTATAGCGTCATAAAATATGCGCATACTTACGGAGCAATGATTAAAGTTCTAATTAGAAGGCGACAAGACATGCGCAGTTGTAAAGTTAGTCTTCTTGAAGGAAATGCGCTTGAATGGGGGCTTTTGCAATTACAAGGCGGCGTTGTCTGTAGGGAGTAAAAGACAGAATGGCACGCTATTCTTGAATAGTGAGAAAATCTCAATCCAGCCTGACGTATCAGACGGTTGGTCTGCGACAGTAGAATCTGATAACCTATTTATGAGGGGAAAACACCTTCCGAGGCTGTTATGTGCTGCTATATAGCACGGGAACAGGGTTTTGCCATAAATATACTTGCCGTATTATTGAGTGACTAACAGCCCGTTAACAAATTTTCAAAATCAAACGCAGGTGAATTTGATGTTACATCAACCAGATAATAATGAGACTTCGCAGGGAAAAATTAATTATCGCGCGTGCCCGACTTGCCAATCTACCTACCTTGATCGTATCCCGCGTCGCATTATTGATAGAATCAGTAGCCTGGCAATTTCTTTAAAACGCTACCAGTGCAGTTCTTGCGGCTGGAGGGGAAATGTCAAAGCAAAAACGCCATGAATCCGTAACGAGTCCTAAGCACACAAAACACCTGATTCTTGATTGATTGAGCTCATCCGGTAACGTTGGTGTAAAGAATCGGGCGTATATTGTCGGGTAACTGAAGATAATACGGGGGGAGCAAACATGGCAATTAGTCAATCTGTACTGCAACGATCTCAATTAGGCCGATTGCTCGTAGCGCGCAAATTAATTTCGGAAGCACAGTTGGAAGAGGCTGTTCGATTACAGCAATGCTCAGGGACGCGCCTGGGGGAGGTTCTTGTCCAACAGGGTTGGGTTACGGAAAAGCAGATTGCACGCGCCTTGAGCAAGCAGACTAATATACGTCTGGTGGCTGCACTCGTAGCGACACTTATAATGCCATTTCAAATGGCTCGTGCCGCTGATGTTTCCACCTCGGGTGCTGACCTTTACAGCGCCACTCAGCAACAATTGATTAGTACTTTCGAGACACAAGCCATACTGGCAGGCGGGGCGGGAAACCCGGATATGGGCGATGTCGCCAATGTTATTCAAAGCGGGGGAGAGGCCAATCTAGCGGTCATTCTTCAATCCGGCAACCAGGATGTTGCGACCATCAATCAGTCTGGCGGCATACAGAACACAGCCTTCATCAAGCAGGACGGCGCTAACCAGATCGCCTCCATCACTCAGTCCGGCAGTCACAATACCGCGCTGATCGCCCAGCGCTGATGAGAGCGATCAGTTACTTATCTGATTTGATCGGCGGGCAGCAGCGGCTTATTTCAACTGCAGCGGACTGATCCCGACGCTGGGGTCAGCGACAGGGGTTGCACCGGAGTTTGTGCCTGAGTTGTTAAAAAGACTACCGGGGGTGCTTTCAGCAGCAGGTGCATCAGACAGGCTCAAGGGACTGATCGTGCTGCCGGCTGTCACGCCGCCGTTTGCCGCACTGGCTAACATGCCGGTGAACAGCCATTGCTCATACGAACTCATGCCGTTGAAATTTTTGAAGAAAGTCTCAAAGTTGCCGGTCTTGACGGGCACGCCTTCCGCGAGGCTGTAGATGCCGACAATGCGTTTACTCGCTTCCGAACGCTGTAATCCCCATTCCGCCCGGCCTGTCAGCGGATCCGCATAGGCTTTGCGCAAATGGCGCACCACGCCGGGAAAACGATTGTCTTTTAATAAATCCTGCAAGCTCATCGGTTCATCAGGCATACCGGCAGGCGTGACCTTGCGGTAGTGCTCCAGCGCGGAGCTAAATTCCCGGCCAATATCCAGCAGCGCTTCCTCGGCTATGCGACGGTGCGTAACATTACCGATTTTGAGCGCCGCTGCGGCGGAAAGCGCCAGTATTGCCAGCAAAAACAACAGCCCCATATAGCTAAAACCACCCGATGATTTTTTGCCGCCTGTGCGGCTCAAAAACTTCATAGTTACAAGACCCGCATCATAAGTCGAGATACGCCTGTCCGAGACGGTCATTCCCCGCTGCACCACTGTGCAAATTGTATACTTTGCCATGGCCGCCGGCAGGCGGCGCTTCGAGGATCCAGCTTTTATCGCTGTCGGTAATCGGATCGACGGGCAGGCCATGCAAATAGTGTTTTTCCACCAGTTGCTCCAGGCTGTCAGGATATTGACCGGTATCACCATAAAATTTGTCTATCGTTTCACGCGTTATCCGCAGGTTTTCCACCAGCGTAGTGTCTTTGGCTACGTCAATGCCGTGAAAATAGTTGGGCAGCGAGACCGTCAGCAACATGGCTATGATGGACAGCACCACCAGCAGCTCAATCAGGGTGAAGCCGTTTTTCAGGCGACAAGTCTTTCTGGCAGAATCATATCGCATCTTGATTACCATTTTGCATAGGGTACGCCATTCAGACCCCGCTCGTTGCTGGTGGAATAAGCATCATAAACATCATTGCCCGCTCTGGGATCCTCAGCCTCGCTGTCATAACTGCGCAGTCCCCAGGAGGCTTCATCGGAAAGTGCGCTGTCATTTTGCATCGGGTCGCGTGGAATGCGGCGCAGAAAGAAAATTTTTGCATGTTTTAGATCGGTTTTATTGGCGACCCCTTCCACCAGTACGGCCAGGCTTGCCGGATAACCGGAACTACCCGCCTGTTTGGCAATCTTCCCCTCATCACTGGCGCGTTTATATTCATCAATGCCATGACGGATCTCATGCAGCGCGCGGCGCAAATCCTGTTCCTTGTTGCGTTGCCGTTCATTTTGTGCCACAGGCATTACCAGCATCGCCAGCACGCCTAGAATCGCCAGCGTGACCATCAATTCAATCAGCGAAAAGCCATACATCCGGGGCGTCTTGTCCCTGTACATGCACTTAACACTCACGGTTGCGTTTCAGGGGAGGTTTCGCTGGCGGGCGCAGTAGTGTCCGGTTTCACTGTTTCGGCAGGGATTACCGCTTCAGCAGGCTTTGCCGTCTCAAGCGCAGTATTGAGTGGTTCAGGCGCAGGTGTCGGTACTGGCGGCAGCGCGGTACTGAGCATTTTGGGCGCTAAATCCGGTTTGTGGCGCATACTGGTTTCTGTGCCGCTCAGATATTCGAGAGTAGCGGCTTCAGGTCGTTTGATATTGCGGATCAAATGCGGGGTGATCGACAGCACGATTTCAGTCTTAAGCCCGTTTTTGGAATTGGTGCCGAACAGCCGTCCCAACACGGGAATATCCCCCAGTCCCGGGAATTTTATGCCGGTGTTTCGCTCTTCATTATTGATCAAACCTGCCAGCACTTGAGTTTCGCCGTCTTTGAGACGCAGCATAGTATTCGCCGTGCGGGTGCCGATGGTGTAAGTGACCGAGCCGGTTGCCGACGTTTGCGTACTGACAATGCTGCTGACTTCCAGGCCGATGCGGATTGCCACGTCGTTATCCAGATAGATGGTCGGCTCCACGTCCAGCTTCAGCCCGACATCAATATAGGCAACCGACTCGGCGATGACGCCGGTTGCTGTGACCGTATTGGTGATGCTGGGCACCTTGTTGCCTATCATGATTTTGGCTTTTTCATGATTCAGTACGCGGATTCTGGGATTGGCCAGCAGATCGGCATCGGTATCGGTCTGATTGGCATTGATGACCAGCGGACTCAGGGAAGCGCCTATCGTTTGCTTGTTGAGATTCAGTAGATTGCTCAGCGTCAAAGCTGTTGGAGTCAAAGTTGTGTTAGTTGAGTTTATTGCGGCAGAACCTATATAGCTGGTGCTGGTGGTAGTGGTACTGGCCAGCGGGGTGAGCGTCAGGCTGCCGGGCAGATTGACGCCCAGACTCAGCAGTTTGTTGCGCGTCACTTCCATTACTTCAACTTCCAGCATCACCTCAGGTTCAGCCACATCCTGCGTCGCGATGAGTTTTTCAGCCAGATGCAGTGCATCCGCATTGTCGCGCACGATTAGCAGATTGAGTTTGTCATCGACCACCACATCGTGCAATTTGAGCAGTGTTTTGAGCGTATCCGCCAGCACGCTGGCTTTGGCGCTCTGCAAATGAAAAGTCTTGATCAGCAGTTGCTGATAGTCCTTTTGTTTGTCCTGGGTGTTGGGGTAAATCAGCAGGGTATTGCCATCCATTACCTGTTGTTCCAGATGATTGGTCATCAACAGATAATAGATAGCGGCTTCTATGCTGCTATTTTTCAGATAAATGGAGGTTTTTTGATCGAACTTGACATCCTTGTCAAACAGAATGTTCAGCCCCGAAGTGCTGGCAATGATGTCAAATACCTGTTTGAGCGGCGCATCCCGAAAGGAAATCGAGATGGGCGTCTTATAGGCAGCGGATAACAGCGATTCCAGCGTGGCGACAGGTTTTGCATCCAGCGTTTGCAACAGTTGTACGGCCTGTTGATTTTTCGGATCTTCCAGCAGAATCTGCTTCAACTTTTCCCGTGCGGCATCGTTGTGCTTGTTCTGTATATCCTCAGCCGCCGCCTTAAACAGGTCTTCATGACGGGCGGCGCGATTGATCGTTTCAATGCCTGCCTGTGCTGCGACATTTTCAGGATCGATTTTCAGGACACGCTGAAATACGGGCAGCGACTGGTTGAATTGACCCTGTTCCAGCAAGCGGTTGGCTTGTAGCAATAAAGTGCTGATGAAGCGCTCTCGGCTATGTTGGTAGCTGGCACGGTATTCCACGCTGCCTGGCGCAAGTTGCATGGATTTTTGATAACTGGCAAGACTGGCTTCAATGTTGCCCGCCGAGTCAAATTGCTGCGCTTCATGATAGGCTTTTTGCGCAGCACAGCCTGATAGCAGTGTCACGGACAGCAATCCTGCCAGCATCACGCCTGACTTTAACGTGAAACTCGCGTAAGTATTCGTTTGCCTCCTCGCCCGCAAGCGGGAGAGGATTGAGGAAAGGGGAACGATCATGGCGGGTTTCATCTTTAGAAGTAGTTTTCTTTCCATGATCGTTAGTTAGTTGCTCCAGTTGATAATTGTTGAACTTGTCCCAGTGGCAGATAGACCAGAGTCAGGCTTTGCGGCTCAATCGACTTGAGCTGATAATCCCGCGCGATAACGCTGCCCTCACTCACGATAAATACCTCATCGCCCCGTGCCAGATAAACCCTGATTTTTCCGCCACTGGTTTGTGAACCCAGATAGCTAAAGGGCAGCGGCGGTGCAACAGGTGCCGGTGGTGGCGGAGGAGGAGGGGGTTTTGCCACGGCTTTGGCAAGTTGCGTTTTGCCGGCGAACAGCGCGCCTGTCTTTTTCTCATCCGCCTCCCTGGTTTGCAGCGCATGAATTGAGATGGCTGTTGACGGGTCGGTTGCTGACACCGTTGTTGAATTGCCGGTGGCCTTACGCGTTGATTGTGCCGTTGACTTGGCAGGAATTAAAGGTGCGCTGTGTTGCTTACGCAGTACGGGCTGTGCGACTTCCGCATCTGAGGAAAAGTAGCTGTAAAGCGTCAATGCCACCGTGCCCAGCAAGGCGGCCAGGATCTTCTTGTCCGGCAGCTTCATTTTCGGCATCTTCATTTGCCAGCTCCTGCATCCGGTAATTTGTCGTTAAGATACAGCGTCAATTGCAGCGTGCTTTCCAAGGTATCGTCCTCGGCGGAATCGCGTTTGAAACTCAGTTCATCGACAGCGGCAAACGGCAGTTCAGCCAGTATTGCCAGTGTTAATTGACGAATCTGACTGTAACCGGCTTTAACCGGCAGGCGTATCCGGTAGCGATAGGTCATCGTCTCCTTGTCGTAGCTCCATTGATAATCGCCGGCATTGAGGCTGACGCCGTTTTTTGCAGCAAGCTCGAACAGGGTTTGCAGATAGGTCTCAGTGTCGCTTCTGTCACCCAGCGTGCTATAGAACTGCGCCAGGTGCAGCTCGTCAGGCGATTCGACCGGCACGGCAAGGGTGTGTATAACGGGCGCAGGCAGGCGTATTTCAGGCGCACCGGATAGCGCGCCGCCCCTAATAATCCCTGTGCCCCAACATACTATGCCGGCGCATAGCAACACGCTGGCTACCAGCACAGGGATATTCAGTTGCAACAAGCGCAGCCGGATTTGCAGGATCAGCTTCATTGCGAGAGCCATTCTGCTTCAAACTCGAAGCGCATCGGCCCGTTGGGCTGTTGTTCGTTTACTTCATGTTTAAGCAGCAGCACGGAGCGCAAAAAAGACTGCTCCTTCAGTATGCGGATATAGTTGAGCATCAGATCGGCATTAGTTGTTTCGGCGATGCCGCGCAAGCGATGTTTTTTTGCATCCGGCGTCAGTTCCAGCAAGGCTACGCTGGCGGGAGTCGCCTGTTCGATGGCCGCTAGCAAGTCGCGCCACGGCAGATTGAGCTGGTCAACGGCCAGGTTGACGGCTGTCGCTTGTGCATCGCTGATGTGCGGCGGCTTTTTAACCGCGACCGGTACCGCATGTATCACAGCTACTATTGCCTGTGGTTGCTGCGCGCTCATTCTGAGTACACCCGTAACACAGAGCGCCAGGCCTATGCTCGCCAGCAGCAGTTGTACCGGCTGTGCCGAATAAAACAGGCGTTGCCAGGTGTTAGGCGCAAAATTGATGGTAAGTTTTTTCACAGGGCAATTCCCGTCATCGCCAGCTTTATGCCGGGAGTTTGCCGGGTTTTATCTTCAACCAGGCGCACCAGTTTGAGTTGTGTCATGCGCTGTGCAGCCCAGCGTGCAGGAATATCGCCATACAGCAGCAGTGTAGCGGGCATCTCGACATTCAGGCGCAGTGCTTCACGGTTGAGTATCGCCGGTAACTCTGTCGCCTCCAGTTGTTCCGGCAGTAATACTTCGCGGCTGTGAACAATGCCATGCGCATCGGCAATCATAAAAGTTAAGCGCTGCTGTTGCAGTACGCCCAGCCAGTCTCCCGCCTGCAACCGGGATTGGTAATGATTCCAGGCGAAAACGCTTTGCGGCGCGACTTCGATCGTCACCAGACGAGATTCTTCGCTAAGCTTTTGCAATGCCGTCATCACAGCTTCCGGCAGAGCCGATGCTAAAAAAGGCAGCTCGGCATGCCAGCTTGCCGTCATTTGCCAGCCGGACAGGGATTCACCATACAGATTTTGAAAGCGCGCGCTAGCCGCCACCTGACAATCGGCAAGACTGACTGCATTTTTCGGTGGTGTCACCATCCAGCTGCGGACAAGTTCATCGGCTACGATTACCCGGGCAGGCCAGCGCGCACAATCGGCATCTTTTAACAGCGCGGACAGTTGAACGCTGAGCCGGTGCTGTTCAGACGAGAACTGATGATCCACCAGTACGGTGCTGACAGGATTCCAGCCAGCCGTGCTGCGCAGCACGGTAAAACCCGATTTGGAAAGCGCGATACGCAATTCACGGCGCTTAAACACGGCAAACATCTCTGCGCGTAATGAGGTTAACTGAAGTGGAAAAGATTAGCATAGCTGCGTAGTATGCCTGTGCAATATTGCAGAAAGATTAAACGAAGTTTCAATTTATTGCTAAATTCGAAGCGCTTACGAAAAAGCGCATTTGTAAATGCAACAATGGCGTCCTGTTTGCCGTCAGGCAGGCGTACACCGGCAAAAAAACAGCCCCTGATTTCTCAGGAGCTGTTTTAAGCTCATCCGGGCAGCACCCGGACTATGGTCGAATTACATAACCAGTGGTGAGCAGTTGTTACCGGCAGTGCGATGAACCAAAGATGCCTTGGTTACATCGGAGCCGCCGTCCAGGTAACCGATACCTTTCAGGCTATGCAGTGTTGAGTCTTTCATGCCGGCGATAACAGCAGGAATAACCCCTGTGAAAGTTACGCCTATGCTTTTTGCGACTGGCTTGACTGGTGTTACAGCAAAGGAAGTCATGGCAAACTTGTAGTTGCCGCTGATCATTTGTGCGCGTTGATTTGTATCGAAAGTCGCAGCGCCTGAGCTGTCGACGACAACGTTAGGGCTTACGCCGTCCAGTTTGACGTATTTCCAGCCGGTCGTGCCTTGATTATCAGCGGTATTCAGTGAGATGACGCCGATTGCATAACCGCTGGTAGCGGCCAGTGCTGTTTTTACGCCGCCGCTGGTGACATTGTGCTGAACGATCAGATTGGCAGTTGAATCCAGATCAGTGGCAGGCGAGTTGGTGAACGCGCCATTACCGTCGATGATGTTTAGACCGCCGCCCAGGATTGCAGTTGCTGTCTTGTCCAGTGCCTTGGTGAAAGGATTGTAGTTGAAACCCTTAGTTGCATCGTAACCCATGCCGCCGCAGACATTGTCAGCGAAGTAGATGTTGGATGAAGCTTGCGTGCCGGACAGATTATCACGGCGAGCCAGGGTCAGCACGGTGGTATCTGAAGGGGTATGCAGGAAAGCGGCAGCAGTCTTGATTGAACCTGCCTTGGTAACCAGGCTGGTGTAATCGGCGGAACGCACTGAAGGCTGGCAGGCAGCCGTTAAATCACCGGCTGTACAGGAAGATGGCAGCAGGCCGTCACGCAAGTTGGCAGTTTGCAGTGCTGTGTACAAATTGTTGTTTACAGCAACGCCCATGCCTTGCAGCGCCAGCGGTGTGGTGGTCAGTGTGGAGAGTTTTGCAGTTGCAGCTGCGTACAGTTGATACAGTTCTGAGGTGTTGACATCGGAAATAGCCATGTCAGCCTGAGTCAAAGCATGGGTCATGCAGTTGACAACGTTTGCTGTAGCGCCAACGGTGCAGGCGTTTGGTGCGCCAGCGATTGGGCCGACTGTAACGACGTCAGCTTCAGTTATTGCGCTAGTCGGTGTTCCCGGTTTAGCTATCAGCAATTGGGAAACGCCTGCAGCCGAACCGTTGGTGTTGTTGTAAACGACGAAGAGACGCTTGCTGGTGCCGCCGGTCAATGATGCTTTGGACATGCCGTACCAGGCAGTTACGCCTTTGTTGGCTGTTGAAGAAGCAACAGCAGCAGCACCAGCAGCAGGCGCAGTAACAACCTGATTGCCGTTAGCGCTGCCGTTATCAACAACAGTAACAAGAGGTACGGTAGAACCAGTGTCGAACAGGTCAGGAGGAACAACACTAGACAGCGCGCCGCCCAGTGCGGAAGAACCCGCGATGTACAGAGTGGCTTCAGGTACGCAGGTGTTAACGAAGTTGGCTGAAGTAGTCGTGTTGCAAGGTAGTGCTACTGGTTTTGCAGCAGTTGCAAAAGCTGAAGCGGCGAACATCGACAGACAAACGGCGCTGATAACTTTTAATTTCATATTCATATAAATCTCCGAAAATATAGTATAGGTTTTTTGATTTTGCTGCTGCCGATTGCCCCGGTCGCAGGGATAAATTACGCCTGAATGCCCTCAGGTTATTGCTTAATATGAAGTCGGCTCTCGATTCTGACTTGAAGTCCTGATGCTGGAGCCTGAATGAAACATTTAACGGGAACGAATCACTTCACGGAGATCACTATAGCGCGATCGTTTTACAGTATTAACAGCGGCATGGCTTATTTATTGAGCCGTTCGCCTCATTGTGTAATGCGCGTGTCTGAGATATTGCAGCCGCAACCGTTAAAAACAATTTAACTTTGACTGGATACCGGTCGCCATACATCATATCGGCGCAAGCCGATTAATCATCCTCAGTGTAAGTAGCCTCGTCATACAGGCAGGCAGAGAACAGTTTGTTTTTTACTGGATACCGGCGTGCGCCGGTATGACGAAAAGGCCGAGCCGAATTCAGGCCGGCATATTGCTTAACAGTGATGGGACGCAGGAAATGGCGCTAAATATTATGGGATAAGCCAGCGCCATCAGCATGCCGCCGGTCGGGCTCTTTTCATTTTTGCTCTGGGGGAGCAGATGCAAGCTGGTGCAATGCAGTACGGCCTGAACGCGGTTGTTGACATTGAGTTTTCTGAAGATGCGCTGCATGTGATTCTTGATGGTCAGTAAACTCAGCTCCAGTATGATGCTGATTTCATAATTACTTTTTCCCATCGCTACCCATTGCAGCACTTCGAGTTCGCGTGTCGACAGCAAAGGCGCACTCGCCTGAACGGGGGTTTGCGGCGTGTCGATGATACGCTGGAAGATCAGGTGCAGTGACGGCAGTAGCAGTTTCAGAAAGAACATATAACGGTCAGTGGGCGATTCAGCTATATCAAACAGGGCAAAGAAGGTGTCGCCCCCTCTGATGCCGCTGGTGCCATGCACGATGGTTTTGCCAAGTTTCCGGTGCAGAATTTCCGCCTGAAACAGCGCCAGTGGATGGCTGGTGCCTGTGCCCTCGATGACACAGGGAAGCTGGTTATTGGTGCGGCAGTGATTGGACAGGCGCACCGCAAGTCCGTTGGTGCGGTCACATAAATAATCGATCAGTTCAGTGGGGTAGACGTTGCTGCGCAGGCATTCGATGCGTTCGACCTGGTTGTTTTCCTTGAATTGTATGCATACCATAATTTCATGCGGCAGCAAGCCCTGCAACTGGACTTGCGTCCACAGGAAAATCTGCCGGAAGGCACGCACATTCAGCGCAGATTCGAGCGCATGCAACAAATGCTCTTCTTCGTGCTTTTCAAGGATGATCAAATTGGACATCTGGTTTGTCATTGATTAAGTTGACGGGGGGCAGTCAGCACGCGTATGCGCAGATAATTGAACATAATATTTTATGCCACGCGTGCGTTGGGGTCGTTCGGTGTGCGTGCATATATAAATGATTGTTGCATATAATTGTGACTGAATAATGACAGAAAATCCCGGATGTGCATGCTTTTGCTTAGGAATGGGGGCAAGGGACAAATGGAAAGTCGGAAGTGGAAAATCCCGGTCACGGGCATGTGGACTGGGATTTCTAATTCTTTCGATTTCGGCTGCGGGCATGCAAACCGGATCGACTATGTTGCTAAACCCCTGTTGCGGAAGTCAACAATAATTATTGCTTGATCATTGCAAAGTTGTTGCTGCCAGTTTGGCCGATCAAAGCAACAGCAGGTGCGGTAGCTGCGACAGACTGGATAATAAATGCAACGTTACCAACAGCTGGAGCAGTAATACCTGTTTGATCGATTACAGCAACACTACCAGAGCCAGACTGTTCGATTGCAGCTTCATTTGATGCATAAGCACCAGCGCCGGTAGCATAACCGTCACCGATAAGTGCCTGAGTTGCGTAACCAGCTACATCACCAAATGCATACTGGCTCAGGTCGGCTTGACCCATGTCAGTAGAAACAGCGAAAGAAGAAGAAGCAGCAGCGATCATTGCGAAAGCGATAACGATTTTTGACAATTTCATTTTAAATTCCTTTAATTAAAGTGGGCGAGAAGAGTTTGTAAGCAGTCAAATCCTGTGACCTCACTGCCAACGAAATGCAGTTTAGCCGCGCTCATTGACAGTTTGATGAATCGTGATTGGTTCGTTTGCCTGCAATGAGCTTGTGGCAAGAAGGTTGATTTGCTGGTATGCCGGTAAGTGACGGGTGTGCAGGCTGATTATCCGATTGATCGGTATGTTGTATTGCTTTGACTTTCAGCAGCACAATGAAAGGGCGCCGGAGAGCCTGCCAAAATAGGCGTGATACCTGCCTGCGGCAGGCAGATATCACGTAAAGGTCAGACGTTAATATCAGACGTTAATGTCAGACGTGCGCCACGTCTATACTCAGGGGACGCAACCAATGGCTATTTCATTGCTGAACTGACTGACTTCATCATCATTCAACATATAAACAGCCGTGTAGTGGCGCATTTCGAGTTTGCCGGTTTGCAGCAGCGGGCGATTATCCTGATAAGGGGAAACGGTGACACGAGCCAGTTTTACCCAGTCGGCATCATTTTCACGCTTGCTATAAATAGTAATACCGGAACTGGTGTATTTGCTAAAGCTCAAAAAAACCAGACCGCCGCTTTTGTCTACGGCATTCAAATCGGGTTTGGCAGTAATAATATCAAAGGTGTTTTCAGGCCCTTCGATGCCCAGATGTGCACCCAGCCCTGTCGTGTAATCCGAACGTGCTTTGATGCGGCGAACTTCAGCGCGAACTAACGTCTCGGCAGCCTGGCGGCTGGCGTTCTTATCGGCGGTGGCTTGTTTGGCTAGCGCGGCCGCATCAGCCATGCGTGCGGTTTTTAGATGAAAATCATCACTTGCGGCTTTCAGACGAATCAGGTCAGCCTCGCTAGTGCCATTGTCTGGCGTCAAATTGCCCATAAGATGATCCAGCCAGGCTTGAAAATCATGATCTGGATCGGGAATAAAACTGGATTTAGGCATTGCAGTCTCCTTGAATAATTAAATTTAGCATTTAAAAATGGATAACAATTTCGGCCTTGATTTGCGACGAGTGATGCGAAAAGTACTTGATATTAAGCGGCTAATTGCCTGATTTACATTGTCTGCGCGCTGTCTCAACCGCACGCTATTACAACTCGCCAGCTTGCGCCTGACTTCTGCTGGCATGTTCTATCGATTTTCCCGCTTATTGCTGAACTTATCCGGTTTGCGGCTAAGTTTCTCCGGCACGATATGCGTTTTACTAGCGAGTGCTGGACTTTATCCGGTTTGTGTCTGAGATCGGCTGGCTCGTGCCAGACGTCGGCTGCAAATTATACGTTCAACTATTTGATTAATAAGTAAAAACAGGCAACCTGAAAACCGTCCGCGTGGTACCAAATTAAACCTTACTGGCGCTGGAAAAACATTTCCCCACGTTGAAAAAAATATTTGCCAGTATCAGCGAACTGTTCCGGTTTTGCGGCTGACATTTTCGCATTATGAGGAGACTTATTCCGGCGTATTGCAGACTTTCTCGCACATATTTTCAACATCGGCCAAGCAATGCCGCAACTATAGCTGAATAAATTGAAAAAATACAATTATTTTATTTCAACAGCACGGTCACCAGTTGACGATGTCTGCATCCTCGTTAAGACCACCGGGTTTGCCATCCCGTCCGTAGGAGAGCAGATCGTATTCACCGTGTTCGCCGGGTATGCGGTATACATAAGGATTGCCCCAGGGGTCGGCGGGCACCGCTTTTTTAAGATAAGGCCCCTGCCATTTGCTTTCTGTGGCGGGACTGACCATCAAGGCATTTAAGCCAGCGTCCGCTGCCGGGTAATGGCCGTTATCAAGACGATACTGATCGAGCGCCTTTTCCAGTGCATCCAGCTGGGCTTTGGCGGTCTTGACTTCAGATTTGCCGATCTGTGCAAAATATTTCGGTCCTACGTAGCTAGCCAATAGCCCGATGATGACCATGACCACCAGTAGTTCCAGCAAAGTAAAGCCTGCGGTGTGCTTGCGCGATAATTTATTGCTTAACATGATTTGTCCTGTAGTGTTGCCGGGGAATTTGAAGAGTGGATTAACTAAAGCGTAGCACAGCCAGACTGCCGAAATAGCTTACGCATTGGTTATAAAGAATCAATCGGCGTTTTTAACGCTCAATCCGGATTAAGCAATCGGGCAGGCAAAGAGGAATATTTTGTCCCGCTTTCGCGGGGATTAATAATTGCCGTGTGGCTGAGTACCCGTTTGATGAAGTAACTAGCCGGCCTTACCTGCGGCAAGCAAAGGCCGGCCGGTATGACGAGGCTGCCTGACGAGGGACTGGATGCTGATTTGTAACAGAAGTTGTGCCCGCTTGTCCGGATGGCTGAATACTGTGTCATAAAAATGAGTATTAAGTATCAGCCATTTTTAGCAGCAATAGAATAGTTGTAACAATTCATGCCGATAATGTACATATTGAAAATTGTATGTTGACTGCCGGAAATGCGCAAACCAAAACTCCCCCTTCTGTTTTTTATCGCACTGCTTCAGGCGGCTGCCACAGTGCAGGCTGCTGAAGTGCAGGCGGGAGCTGATCCCGGGGCGATGCCGACATTTAGTATTTACGAATATACCGTTGATGGCAACAGTCTGCTGCCAGCCTTGAAGGTCGAGAATGCCGTATCGTATTTCATGGGTGAGGGCAAGAACTTGCAGGACGTGGAAAGTGCCCGCGCCGCGTTAGAGCAGGCGTATCACACGGCAGGTTACATGACGGTGGTGGTGTCTATCCCCGAGCAGCGCGTTGACAGCGGCGAAGTGCAGTTGCATGTGGTTGAAGCGCCGATTGACAGGCTGAAGGTCAAGGGTGCCGAATATGTGCTGCCCAGCCGGATTAAGTCGCGGGTGCCGGAACTGGCGGAAGGCAAAGTGCCCAATTTTAATACCATGCAGGAGCAGTTAACGGCATTGAACCGTTCGACTGATGCCAAAGTGACGCCGGTACTGCGCGCAGGGCGCGAACCCGGTACGGTGGAGGTGCAGCTGGATGTGGATGATCAATTGCCGGTACATGGCAGTGTCGAATACAGCAATCGCCAGACTTACAATACCACCGCACAGCGTCTGTCAGCGTCTATGCGGTATGACAACTTGTGGCAGCTCGGGCATAGTCTGGGCATGACGGTGCAGACAGCGCCGGAAAAACCCTCGGATGCGAGTGCGTTGGCTGCGACTTATGTGATGCCAGTGAATGCCGGCGGCGATACGCTCACGCTGTATGCGGTCGAGTCGCGCAGTAACCTGCTAACCACCGCAACTGTTAATAACGATACGCAAATAGCGGGTAACTCCGATATTGCCGGGATGCGTTTCTCAAAACTGCTGGGCGGCGGCACAGACTACGCACAAACTTTTTCTGCCGGGGTGGATTACAAAAATATCAAGCAGACTACTTCCTTGGTCGGCGTAACAGGCAGCGGCAGCAACTCTCCGATCGCTTATGCACCGCTGGTGGTCAACTATACCGGCAATCTGTTCGACGATAACCGCAGCAGCACGCTGGAGATAACAGCAACCACCGGCTTGCGCGGCTTCCTGGGCAACAATGACGCGGCATTCAAGGCCAAGAGTCCGCGCGGTTCGCTCACCGATCCTAGTGTTGGCGCTTCGGCTGACTTTATGGCGCTACGCACCGTGTTTCAGCATACCGAGAATTTCAACCGCTGGGCGCTGTATGGCAAACTCGATACACAACTATCTTCAGGTCCGCTGCTGCCAACTGAGCAATTTACCACCGGCGGTGCGGATAGCGTGCGCGGTTATCTTGAAAGCGAGCGTGCCGGTGATTCAGGCGCAAGAGCAACCATCGAACTACGCACGCCGCAGGTCAATCTGGCGGGCGCAGGTTCGCTGTGGCGTCTCTCGGGGCTGGCATTTTTCGATACCGCTGAAGTGCTGATACGTGAGCCCGTACTGCCACAAATGGGAAGTTATTATTTGAGCGGAACAGGCATAGGATTGCGTTTTAGCGCGCCGCACGGCATCAGCGTTGAAGTAGATGCTGCGCACGCTTTGCGTGAAGGCCAATACACCAAAGCGGGTTCCAACCGCTTACATGCCCGCAGTGTCTGGGCTTTCTAGGAGTCATGGCGATGAACAGAACAGAGCGCAGATCGGGTAAACGAAGAGGCATTGCTGCCAGAGCTCGTGCGAAGCCGGCGGTGGCAAAACGTCTGACGATATTAGCGCAGTTGCTGGGCCCGGTTCGTCTGCCCGCGCTGCTGCTGGCCGATCTGTTGCTGGGAAATCCTGCCTGGGGAGCGGCGATTGCCGTCAATGCGCTGCCGGTAGCTAAGACCAGCAGTCCTGCTATATTGAACGGTGCACCTGTTACGTCGATCACGGCGAAATACGGTACGAATCTGACCAGCAGCACGGCGGTGAACAATAACATAGCGACCATGACGATCACCCAGACTGCACCGACCAACATCGTGCAGTGGAATAGTTTCGACATCGGCGCAAACGCGAAAGTTGTCATCAATCAGCCTTCGGCAACGGCGGTATTGCTCAACAATGTCGATGGCGGTCTGACGCAAACCACCATTAACGGCATGTTGAATGCCAATGGTCGGGTATATATTTACAATCCCAACGGAATTATTTTCGGTAAGACAGCGACCGTCGACGTGAATACCCTGATGGCTAGCACTCTGAAATTCGATGAGTCGCGGGTCATCGGTGGCCTGTTGCAGCCGGGCACGCTGCCGGTGCTGGGCGCTGATTCCCTTTTAGCCGGTGTGCCGGGCGATATTCGGCTGGACGGTACGCTTACTGCGGCCAATGGCGGCATGATACTGCTGGCAGCGCCTAATATCACCAATAACGGCATGCTGAATGCACCAGACGGACAGGTGATTCTGGCTGCGGGCAGCAAGGTGTATCTGGCCGCTCCCCAGGTCAGTCAGACCGGTACCAGTTTGCGTGGTCTGGTCGTTGAAGTAAGCAACGATTACGCGGCGAAGGCGGCGACGGATACCTCTGCGGCGACCCCGGCCAGTACCGGCACCAGTACGGCTACTAATAGTACTACCGGCCAGATCAATGTCGGTCGCGGCAATGCCACCATGATAGGCTATGCAGTGAATCAGAACGGGCTGGTTTCGGCCAGTACCTCGGTGAGCCTGAACGGGTCGATTTATTTGCTGGCGCGTGACGAGGCAATGCAACCGGATGCGAATAATCCGGTGAAGGCAACACGTACCGGCAAGCTGGTGCTGGGCGCCGGCAGTGTAACGGAAGTGTTGCCGACGCTGGATGATACCGCCACCATCAGCGGCACCACCACGTTTAATAAGTCAGTGGTAAATCTCAACGGCAGCGACATTCAGCTACAGGACAATGCCGCCATTATCGCGCCCGGCGGCGCAGTGTCGATCAAGGCGCAACTACTCACCGCGCCGGGGGCTACGCCGGTGATTATCGATCCCGGTTCAGCCGCCGCACCCAGGGTTGATTTGGGTAGCGGCAGTGTGATTGATGTCTCAGGCAGCAGCGGCACTACGCTTGCGATGGAATCGAATGTGATTACTGTCGATCTGCGCGGCACAGAACTTGCCGACAACGTGGTACTGCGCAATTCTTCGCTATACGGCACCCAGGTACAGATCGACATCCGCAAGGGCACGCCGGTTGCCAATGTCAGCGGCTGGCTGGGGCTGATACAGTATAACCTTGGTCAGTTGAATGCAGCAGGCGGCACGGTTGCCATCAGTGCGGACGGGGCAATTATCCAGCGCGCCAACAGCTCCATCAATGTCAATGGCGGTTCTGTTGATTATCTGTCAGGTTATGTCAATACCACCCAGTTAAAACTAGGTAATCAGCTGGTCGATATCGGTTCGGCGTTGACCAATACGGCATACACTGCCGCCGTCACGCTGCCCAATAGCGATAGCAACTATCAGGCAGGCTATGTGCAGGGCAGCAGTGCCGGTACAGTAAAATTCTCAGCGCCTATCGAGGTGTTGCAGGGCGCTTTGAGCGGCCAGGTGACAATCGGTGCTTTGCAGCGCGATGTGTCAGCTGCAGGCCACCCTCAGGGCGGGCAATTGCAGATCGGTAATGTCAGCAGCAGTAACATTGATCTCAATAGCGGGATTGCGATAACGAACCAGGCCAATGGCTTTGGCTACATCGGCAATATTGATTTTGGCGGAACAACAACCGCTCAAGCTGTGCCGCCTGCGGTAGGCGCAGCTTTTGATTCTGCCAATGCCGGACAAAATCTGCTGACAACGACGCTGGATCTTAATCCTGCTACGCTGGCGGCGGCAGGTTTCAACCGGATTACGGCCTTGACTTCAGGGAATATCGACGTCACTCAGGCGGTTAATCTGTCCGCAGGCGGGCACTTATGGCTGGGTTCTGGCCTGAGTACGCTAAGCTTTCTCAACGGCGTGGTGCCGGCGGGCGGCAATATTACCATCGCAGCACCGGTATCCATCAAGGATGGCTCGGTGACGGCAGCGGCCTCCGGCCTCTTGCAGGTAGCGGATGGCACGGATTTTAATCTGGCAGGGCTTTGGACCAACGATCAGCTGGTCACGGGGCCGCAAAGCAATGCGGCAGGTTATCTGGTCGCGCCGGTGGTCAGCAAAGGCGGTACGCTGAACTTGTCGGCCTTTGATCTGTCCGTGGGCAACAACGTCACAATGGATGTCTCAGCAGGCGCCTGGGAGAATGCCAGCGGCAAGGTGACCCAAGGCAAAGCCGGTAGCATTACGCTGACGGCGACGCCTTTTGATCCGGTACAGTCGCCGTATGCGGCAATTCTGCAACTGGGCAGTAATTTAACGCTGTCGGCTTATGGTTTCGGCAGCGGCGGCATCCTTAATCTGACCGGCGGCAATGTGGTGATAGGCAGTACCCCCGTCGTTGCCACACCGCTGGCTGATAAGTCATCCTATACAGTAAATACCGGCAGTGTAAACGGAGATCTTTTGCTGAGAGTGCAGTATGAGCAAACGGCAATGTTGAAGCAATCTGTGCAGACCCCGTTTACACTCAGCCAGCAGAATGCTTTCAATTTGCTATTGAAGGCGCAATCAGAACTGTTGCTGCTGACGCAGGACGATCTGCGGCTCGCCCCGGCCTTTTTTCAGCAAGGCGGCTTTACCAGCTACAATATTTCTGCCAATAATAATCTGAACGTACTGACCAATACCCAGCTCTCGCCAAAGGCGCTGAGCTGGCAATTGAATGCGCAGGCGGGCACGACTTCTTCAGGCGTGATGAGCAATGCCGCCTCACCTTATCTGTTTAATCTTGCCGGCAGCGGCACAACCCGGGCGGCCACCAGCCTCACGCTGAACGCACTGACGCAAACCTTGCCGACTACCGGCGCAAACGGGCTAGCGGAAAAACCGGGTGACTCGGGTCGTTTACTGGTGGATAGCGGTGCCAGCGTGATTCTGGATCCGGGCGCTAATCTGGATTTATTTGCTGGCATTCAGTTAACCGAATTGGGATTGCTGGATGCGCCTGCGGGTAATATCGTTATAGGCTTAACTGCCAGTGCCTCAGCAACGCCTTTTGATGCGACACGCAGTATCTGGTTTGGCAGCACTGCCGAAGTGCTGGCGAGGGGCTCGAATCAGCGGCTTTATACCAATAGCGGCGGCGTGAGTACCGGTTCGCTGCTGGATGGCGGGACTATACAGATAGGTGATCTGCAAAATGGTGTGCTGAGCGCGGTCAGTGGTTATGTGGTGGCGCAAACAGGTTCTCTGTTTGATGTCAGCGGCGCGTGGCAGCGGGGCGTCAGTTTCAAACTGGGCGGCCAGGTGGCACCGATGCAAAATGTGGCCAGCTCCGCTGGCAGTATTGCAATCGATGCGCGCGAAGGGCTGCTGTTCGCAGGTACCTTGAGGGGTAGTGCAGGCGGCGCAGGGGCTAGCGGTGGTTCCTTATCGATCACGATGGATGATGGCGGGCTGGCACCCTCAGGCTATCCTGCTCAGACGGAAACATTAACCGTGCTGGGCAGCAAAACCTCGATCACGCAACTGGTGCCGAAAGGACTGACTCCCGATGCGGCTATCGTGTCGCAGGTTAAAGGAAATTGGCTGCTGTACGGTTCAAAGACGGGTGCTAATGCAAAACTGGACGGACAGGGATGGATTTCCACTGCTGCGTTTCAAAATGGCGGATTCGGGCGTCTGAGTCTGGCAAGTTCAAACATCCTGGCATTTGGCATGGGACAGGGCGGCATCAACTTAACGGCAGGCGATGCCATTTTTCTGAATGCACCCAATCTGACCGCTTACAATAACAGTGCGAATAATGCGGTAACCAGCTCTGCTGTCAATCGATTGCTATCGCTCAGTTCGTCTTATATTGAGATCGGTAGTGAGAGTCAGAGTTATCAGTCGCCGAATGCGGCCAGTTTCGGCACAGCCAGCCTGACTGCCAGCGCGACTACCCTCGATTTGATCGGCAATACCGCCTTGCAGGGTTTTGGCACAGTCAAGTTGAATGCGGCAACAGATATTCGTCTGGTCGGTTTGTCGGTCATTGATCCGAATACCTATAAAGCGACCGGTTATGCGCAAGGCTCACTGGCGATGCTGGGTAATCTGACGCTAACAGATGCGCAGACCTATCCTACTACGCTAAGCGACTTTAGTTTTACAGATTCCGCCAGTAACGGCATCCTGACTTTCGCTTCCAATGGCAATACGCCGGGGCAAGTGCTCTCCGCCGCTGGCACACTGACGGCGATTGCCGCGACGATCAACCAGGACGGCGTGCTGCTGGCACCGTTCGGTTCGATTACGCTGGGCAGTACGGCTGTCACACAGAATCTGAACTACGGTGTCGCTAGCGTCACCTCGGTGGCCGGCGCCGGAATCGTGCCGTTCGGTACAGTGGTCAACGGCAGCGTGCCGGGGGCTAGCACCTGGCAATATAACCTGAGTGATGGCACGCAGGTGAGCATCGTGCAAAATCCCGTGACAGGCGGAAATACGCTGGAGCGTGCGCTGCCATCTAAAGCTATCGTCTCCTCTGCGGTAAATATCACGACCGCAGCAGGTTCAGTACAAAATGTATCGGGTGGCGGCACGCTGCTGGGATATGAATTTACCCCGGGCAGCGGCGGCTCGATGGATGTGCTGGCCAACAATACCGGTGGCAATACCGCAATATTTGCTATCAATGCCAATTATCAGGGTAGTGTCGCGCCGGTCGACGGTCAATACGGTCAGGATGGCGGGCTGCTACCGGGTAATTCGGTATACTTGTCCGGCATGCCGGGTCTCGCCGCTGGCTACTACACGCTGTTGCCAGCTCACTATGCCTTGCTGCCCGGCGGCTTTAGTATCATCGCCGCTTCCGGTACAGCCAATATGCAGGCCAGCAGCAATACACAACTTGCCAATGGCGCGATGCTGATGGCAGGACATTTGAGTGATACCGGCTCCTTCACAGGCAGTACCACCTCCAACGGTTTTATCGTCTCATCCTCTGCGGTGATAAACAGTCAGTCGCAGTTCACCTTGTACGATGCGGGCAAATATTTTGCAGGAACTGCCGTCTTAGCCGGGCTTGCCGCTCCTGCGCTGCCGGCGGATGGCGGCTATATCGCCTTCGATGTGACAGGCGCTGGCAGTTCGGCGCTGCTGTTGAACGGGACTATCAATCTGAAAGCCGCCAGCGGCGGAATTGCTGGAACGGCTGATTTTGCCGCACCGCAAATCGCTGTGGTTTCAACGACAGATCAAAATACCGGCAATGCCGTGCAACTGTTAGCCTCGAACTTAACGGCGCTGGGTGCCGACAGTCTGCTGCTGGGCGGCCTGCGCAATACCGTAAACGGCGTCACTGCCTTGAGTGTAGCGGCCAGTAACGTCACGCTGAGCAATGACGCCGACCATGCTTTGAGTGGCGCAGATATTCTGCTCGCAGCAAACAACAATATCACCGTCAATTCGGGGGCGGTGCTGCAAGGCACAGCTGTGCCCGGGCATACACTGCAAACTTTGACTGTCGTGGATAGCGGTGCGCTGCTCAATGTCAGCGGCGGCGATGCGGTTGCGCTGCTGCGCAGCAATCCCGCGACCACAGCAGGCACGCTGGCCATTAACAGTGGTGCAACGGTTGCGGCACGTGGTTCAGCACTGCTCGATGCCACTGCCGGGATCACCCTTGCCAGTCCACTGACCATGTCAGCGGGTAGCGCCTTGAGTCTTAACTCCAATGGCATCAGTCTGGGCTCGACCATTCCAGCTGCCGCGACCGGCTTGCAGCTGGGAACGGATACGCTGGCGGCATTAGGCGGTCTGTCACAGCTGAAGCTCAACAGCTATGCCTCGACCATCAATCTTTACGGCACGGTCAATTTGGGCAGCAACGCCATGACCGCACTGACCCTAACCGGCACCGGCATTCAGGGTTATGACAGCACTGCTATGATGACCGCTGCCACCGTCAGTGTGTCGGGCGTCCTGGCAAATGCGGCAGTATTATTAGCAACTGTACCGGCCGGGACGTTGACGGTACAGACCAATGAGCTGCAAATCGGCAACAATGCCTATGCGATCAACGGTTTTTCCGCCACTACCGTGAATGCTGCAAGTGACGTGAAGGCCACCGCTGCTGCCGGTCAGTTGAGCGTAGCGGGCGTTTTGGCGCTGAACGCAGGTCAGATCGACACCGCCAGCGGTGCGCATGCGGCGATTGTCGCCAGCGGCGCGATGACGTTGGGGCAGTCTACTGCGCCATTCTCGGCGAAAATTCCAGTTGCGGCGACCAGCGGCATGGGCGGGTTGTTGAGTTTTGAAGCGGCCAGTATCTCTTCAACCGCGCAGATTCTGGCGCAGTCCGGCAAGGTGGTAATGACCGCTGACAACGGCGGCGTCATCGATATTCAGCGCGGCAAGCTTAGCGTGTCAGGTCAGTCTGTCAAATTTGGTAGCACCACGGCCTATGCACCTGGCGGCACGATTTCGCTTACCGGCGGGTCTGTTAACCTGGAAGCTGCTTCCATACTTGATCTGTCGGCGACTGGCGCGGCAGCCGGGTTGTTGTCGATCAGCGCCACGCGCTCAGATGGCACGGTGCAGCTTGCTGGCAGCTTGCTGGGGATTGCTAATGCAGGCGTGAATGGCATTTTGCCTGTGCAGGGTCAGTTCAGTCTGAGCGCCGATCAGTTAGCACTGGTTACGGATAAAACTGGTAGCAGCGGCAATTTCGGCAGCTTGAATAATCAGCTCAATGCGGCCGGGTTTACCGAAGCGCGGCAATTTTCTTTCAATCAGGGCGATGTGAATCTGGCAGCCAAAGATTCCGCCGGAAATACCAATACCGTTACCGCGCATCAAATCAGCATTTCGACCAGTAACGGCAACATCAATATTGCAGGCACGCTCGATGCCAGCGGTGTGCAGGGCGGCAGCATCGCACTGTATGCCTTGCAGCCGCGGGCCTCAGGCAATGCCGGTAATGTCACCGTCAGCGATGGTGCAGCGTTGCTGGCCAAGGGCAGCACAGGTTCGGGCGGGACGATCCGGATTGCAACCGGCAGCGCGGATGGACTATCACCCACTGCTTCAGGCAGCAGCATCTATCTTGCCGGTGGCATGATCGATGTCGGTGGACTGGCGGGCAATGGCAGCGTGACGCTGACTGCACCGCGTCTGGCCTCCGATGTGGCTATCGGAACGATAGCCACGCAGATCAACAACAGTGCCGCAACGGTAATCGTGGCCAATCAGGTTTATTACGCTAACAGCATTATCGGCATGAATGTGACCCAAAATACCGTGCTGCCCGGCGGCGTCAATCTTGATCCTTCCACCAGCGGTCAGATGTACTTGGATGCCAGTCGTTTTATGGGTAATCAGTCGGCGATACTGGCGCGTATCGGCGGCAGTAATATCAGTTTGAGTCCGGGTGTTGAAGTGCGCTCGACGGGCGATCTGACTGTCTCGGTCAATGAATATGCAGCTCAGGCTTCGGCGCGCGGCTGGGACCTTAACGCCTGGCGTTTCAACGGCGCACCTGTCATGTTGAGCCTGCGCGCGGCGGGCAACCTGAATATTATCGGCTCCATTAGCGATGGTTTCGTGCAACCGGTTAATACGTCGTTATCTATGCCGGACTGGACGCTGGGCATGGGCACTTCGGCAAGTTTTCAACTGACCGGCGGGGCGAATCTGTCAGCGGCCAATCCGCTGGCGGTGATCGCAGGTCAGGGCGGCGTCAATTTCGACTTTGCCAGTCGTGCACCCTTGGCTTATACCACGCCGCAACTGGATGCCAAAGGACTTCAGGTTCTGGATTCGAACGGTAATACCATTCTTGTACCCGGTACCTGGCAGTCGACCGACGGTGTGATGACCTCAGCCAATGTCACTGCGCTGCAAAATAATGCGCCGGTTACTGCCGGCGATGCACCGGTAGCCCTGGTGCGCACCGGTACCGGCAGTATTGAGATCGCTTCAGGCGGCAATGTCAGCATGGCAATGGCGCCGTTTTTTGTGCAAACCAGTACCGATGCCAGTCTCAATGGCACGCCTGTGCCGTCCATCTACCAGCCGTCTCCTAATGGCAGTTATCCGGTCGTTGTGTATGGTGTCAGTATTTATACCGCAGGACAGGCAGCGCCAATACAGGCAGGCTTTGTTGCACCACAAAATCAGCTCAATACCAGTTACGGTGCGACTACCGGTATGTTGACACCTGCCGCGTTTGGCACGGGTGGCGGTGCGCTGACAATTACTGCGGCAGGCAGTATCAGCGGCCCGCAGGATCTTGCTGCCAGTTGGGTGTACAACAATGCCGATGGCAGCTCGCCTGTCGCTGCCGTTGCGAAAAATGGCGGCACGCCCGCCACACCGTATATAGCGGGTATTGCAGGCACACAGGTATCCCTGCCGGCTACCACTTCGCTGCTGGTTGATAACTGGTTGTTCCGCCAGGGGCGCAGTTCTATCAATGCCGATGGTCAGACGATTTTCGAGCAAACAGGTTATCTTGATCCGGTAACCGGTCAGGTGGTTTATACCGGCAGCTTGAACACCGCCTGGTGGGCGCGCACGGATTATTTCAATCAGGGTGTAGCGACGCTTGGTGGCGGAAATATTAGTGTGACAGCCGGCGGCAATATTGCGAATTTCTCAGCCAGTGTGGCGAGTAATGCGTATATGCCGACGACGGCCAGTTTGATTCAGCAGGGTGGAGGAGATTTGACACTGCATACCGGCGGTGATCTGCTGGGCGGCAGTTTTTATGTGCAGCAGGGCAATGCGATGTTGCGTGCAGACGGTTCGGTAGCCGCCGGCAGTACGCTGCCGGCAGGCGCTGCAACAGCGCTCAATCCGGTGCTGGCGCTGGGCGATGCCACCATCAATGTGATCGCCGGGCGCAATGCGGCGGTTGAATCCAGTTACAATCCGATGCTGACAGAACAAAGCGTCAACAATGTGCAAGCCGGCGATAGTGCCTTTGGCCCTGTGGCCGGTGTCGGCAGCGGCGGCGCTCGCTGGGATGTCACTGATTTAAGTCAGGGCAGTCTGGCTTATCGTCTGAAATACGCACAGTTTAGCGATTTTTCAACTTATACCGATAACAGTGCGGTGAATCTGACCGCAGTCGGCGGGGATTTGTTGTTGTCCGGCAATACGGCAGCGCTAAGTGTCGCCGGCGGCAATGCGATTCCGAATGCACTGGTGGCCTACAACGGTGAATTTAATGCCTTATATGCCGTGAACCCGGCGACAGTGAATGCGTCTGCCTTGAGCGGTAATTTGAGCAGTTTGAACGGCTTTACCCTAATGTCAGCGCCGCAGGGGCAACTTAATCTGCTGGCCGCTAATTCCATCAGCCTGAGCGATGGCATCAGCGGCAGCCTCAGAATGCTGGACAGCGACCCTGCACTCATGTCAACTGCGGCTGCACCGACGGTGCTCAGCTCGGTTCAAATTAACATGTTGAACGGCACGGCAACCGGTATCGCCGCTCACATGCTGGGCGGTTTGCACACAGCTGATACCCAGCCGGTACGCCTTATCGCTGTCGCGGGCGATATTACCGGAGATGCCAATAGTCCGGTCACGATCTCCCTGCCCAAGCAAGCCGAAATTAGCGCAGGGCAGGATATTGTCAATCTGGGCTTTGCCATACAGCAGAATAATGCAGCGGATGTAACCAGTATTGCCGCAGGCCGTGATTTTATTGATACCACGCAGTACAACAACGGCAGCCCCAGTCCGGTACAGAATATCGTCACGGGTCCGGGCAGGGTCGATATCAGCGCGGGTCGCAACGTCGATTTCGGCAATGGCAGTGGTCTGGTTACGCGCGGCAATCTGGATAACCCTTATCTGTCACAAGGTGGTGCGGATATCAATATCACCGCAGGTACAGGTGCTGCCAACTATACATCCTTCATCAGTTTTGCCAATCAATATGGCTCTTCTGCTGCGATTGCTCCTGATGCGCAGGCTCTGCTGGATTTGCAAGCTCTGATAGGCGTTCAGGATCCGGCGCTGGCAGCCAAGGTGGCGACCATGCCGGCAGATCAATTGCTGAGTGCTTTCCTGGCGTTGCCGCAAAGCGTGCAGGATGCTTTTACCCAGAGCCATACGATGATCGTTTCACAACTGAACTCCTACGTGGATATGATCACGTTAGTTGATGCAAACAGCGCAGCGACAGCACAGGCCGCTGACAGCCTGACGGCAATCAATCTGTGGGCGCAATTCAGGACCTTGCCTAGCACATTGCAAACGGGGTTTCTTGATGCACACCCTCTTGTCGCAACCAGTCTGGCTAATAGTGCGGCAGTGCTGAGTAGCGAACTGGCCTCGGGCAGCAATACGCTGCTGAATGCCGCCTTTTTCAGCGCTTTAGTCGAGTTGGGTTCGCAGAGCAAATTGACTAATATGGATATGATGATCGCCGCGTTGTTTCCTGATGCCTCAACGGATAAGGTGGCTGGCAATATCGCTGTGTTCAACAGCCAGATCAAGACTGAACAGGGCGGCGGGATTAACCTGTATGCACCGACCGGTTCAGTTTATGCCGGGTTGACCACCGGCAGTTCAGGCAAGACGCCTTCAACGCAGGGTATTTTTACCATACGCGGCGGGGCGATCAGTGCGCTGGTTAAAAACGATTTCCTGGTGAATCAGGGGCGTGTGTTTACCCTGGGCGGCGGCGACATTACGCTGGTGTCGCAATCCGCTAACATTGACGCAGGCAAAGGCGCCAAGACGGCTTCCTCCGCACCCCCTCCGCTGATTACCATTGATGCTAACGGCAACATCAACGTCGATGTGTCAGGTTCGATTGCAGGCTCGGGGATTGCAACGTTGCAGACGCATCCGGACCAAGCGCCGGCCAATATCTATGTGCTGGCGCCGCGCGGTATCTTCAATCTGGGTGATGCCGGTGTGCGTTCTACCGGCAAATTAAAAGCGATTGCACAAACGGTTGTGAATGGCGGTAATTATGCAGGCGGCGGCGCATCAGGTCTGCCTTCGGCTGGCTCTTCCTCACCTTCAGTCACTCCGCCGTCCACGCCTTCCTCTACGCCTGCCGGTACTGACAGTGCAGGTAAAAGTACGGCAAGCACCGATGCCAGTAAAAATAATTTAACGGTTCAGGTCGTCGGCTTTGGTCTGGATGCCCTGCCTGCGACAGGCTCAGGTGAAGAAGGGTCTGATGCTAACGGGCAGGATGGCAAGAAACCTGACAAAAATGATTGCAAAAAAGATCCGCATTGTCATGAGCAGGCTTTGTCATTGTTATGAAGCACCGATGTTTTGAATTTAATATAAAAGGATGATTTGATGGTATTTATTAAAAATTTTTGCAGGTTCGGTGCGGCTGTGCTGCTCGTGTCATTGCTGGGTGCGCCGTTATTGGCACAGGCAGACGATTGGGCGCACAATAAAAAACTGGCTTTCGATACCACCGAAAATGGCACGGCGATTAAGGAAGATGTTGCGGCTTTGCCGCTGCTGGTGCGTCTGCACAGCGGTAATTTTACCTTTTCCGAAGCGAAACCCGACGGGACCGATTTGCGTTTTTTTGCAGCTGATGGCAAGACGCCGTTAAAATTTCACATAGAAAAATTTGATGCTACCAACGAGCTGGCCAGCGTCTGGGTCTCCTTGCCGAAACTGACGGCAAATTCCACGGCGGACGCGCTAATCATGTCCTGGGGCAACCCCAAGGCTGTCGCGGCAGATGACAGCAAGGGCAGTTTTGATGCATCGCAAATTTTTGTTTTGCATTTTTCGGATGCCGAAGGCGTCAAGGATGCCACTGCGAATGCGATTGTGGTAAGCATGGCCGGCGTCAAACCGGTTGCGACCGGACCTATCAGCGCTGCCGCGGGTTTTGACGGTAAGTCGCAGCTGAATGTGGCTGCCTCCGCCGCGCTCAAACTCACTGCCGCCACCGGTTTTACCTTCAGCAGCTGGATCAAGCCTGTCGCTGCGGATGATGGCATCCTTTATGCGCAGCAGGATGGCGCAAACAAATTGACAATAGGGCTTGCCGGTGGAAAGGCTTATGCGTCC